>Ga0207851_100007_pt1 | contig 202351 bp, 209 predicted proteins | sample A23E3SouthBayCA_FD_187747 | JGI IMG/M metagenome (GOLD analysis project Ga0207851, IMG submission 187747) | Aerobic enrichment media microbial communities from Eden Landing Ponds, California, USA - A23 E3 (SPAdes) | ecosystem: Environmental > Aquatic > Marine > Unclassified | place: Emeryville... | reverse complement strand
CGATGGCGCGCTTCGTGTTGAGGTTGAACGTGTTCTTCGACCAGTTCTGCACCGTCGAGTACTGCACGTGGGCGTTCTCCTTCACGAAGACTTCGACGCCGCCGGAGTGGAGGTTGTGGGAGCCGTACTTCGGGGCCGAACAGCCCTCGATGTAGTGGACTTCCGAGCCCTCCTCGGCGATGATGAGCGTGTGTTCGAACTGGCCCATGCCCTCCGAGTTCATCCGGAAGTACGCCTGCACGGGCATGTTCACGGTCACGTCCTCGGGGATGTAGACGAACGACCCGCCGGACCAGACGGCGCCGTGGAGCGCCGCGAACTTGTTGTCACTCGGGGGAACGCACTTCGTCATGAAGTGCTCCTTGACGAGTTCTGGGTGCTCCTGGACGGCCTCGTCCATGTTCATGAAGACGACGCCCTTCTCCTCCCAGCGCTCCTGCATGTTCTGGTAGACGACTTCCGACTCGTACTGGGCGCCGACGCCGGAGAGCGCTTCGCGCTCGGCCTCGGGGATGCCCAGTTGTTCGAACGTGTCCTGGATCTCGTCCGGGAGGTCCTCCCAGCTGTCGGCGCCGGAGCGCTTGTCGACGTCCGGGCGGATGTACGGCACGATCTGCTCGACGTCGAGTTCGGACAGGTCCGGCTGGCCCGGCCAGTCCGTCGGCATCGGCATCTTCTTGTACTGTTCGAGGGCGCGGAGCCGGCGCTCCAGCATCCAGTCGGGCTCGTCCTTGTCTTCGGAGATGAGCCGAATGGTCTCCTCGGTGAGGCCTTTCTCGGACTTGAAGGCGGACTTCTCCTCCTTCTTGAACTCGAATCGGGCCTCGGTGTCGGTTTCTTCGAGGTGATCTTGGTCTGAACTCATAGTTGTGTGTGGTTATGCCGTCTCGTATACCTGGTCGCGCACCCAGTCGTAGCCCTCGTCTTCGAGCTGCTGGGCGAGCTCCGCGTCGCCCTCCATCACGATCTCGCCGTCCAGCATGATGTGGACGCGGTCGGGTTCGACGTAGTCGAGGATGCGCTGGTAGTGCGTGATCTGGAGGATACCGGTGTCCTGTTCCTCGCGGAGGGCTTCGATGCCCTTCGCGACGTCCTGCAGGCGGTCGATGTCCAGCCCGGAGTCGATCTCGTCCAGCACGGCGATCGAGGGCTCGAGGATGGCGGCCTGCAGAACCTCGTTCTGTTTCTTCTCGCCGCCGGAGAAGCCGGCGTTGAGGTAGCGCTGGGCGAAGGATTCGTCCATGTCCAGCAGCGCCATCTTCTCGGAGAGGAGCTGCTGGAACTCGGCGACGCCGACGTCGCCGTCGTCCGCGGGGCCCTCCATCGGGGAGGTCTCGTAGCCCGCGTCCTCGTCCTCGTCGTCCTCGTCGTCACCGAAGAGGAGTTCGTCGCGCTCGTCGAGTTTCGCGTTGAGCGCGGTCCGGAGGAAGTTCACGAGCGTGACGCCCTCGATTTCGGCGGGGTACTGGAAGCCGAGGTAGATGCCGAGCGCGGCGCGCTCGTTCGGTTCCAGCTCGAGGAGGTCCCACGTCTCGGCGCCCTCGGGAATCTCGTCGATGTCGTCGAAGTCGTTCGCTTCGATGTGAAGCAGGACTTCGCCTTCCGTGACGTCGTACGCCGGGTGACCGGCGACGATCTTCGACGTCGTCGACTTCCCGGAGCCGTTGGGCCCCATCAGCGCGTGGATCTCCCCCGACGGGATCTCCAGGTCGACGCCGTTGAGAATCTTCTCTCCGCCCTCTTCTGCGACTTCCGCGTGTACGTTTTTGAGTTCGAGCGTAGCCATTGCCTCAGTCGTCCTGACGAAGGGGACTGGGACGCATAACGGTTACGGAATCCCCCCTATCCGTTTTCTAATTCTCGAAAAACAGTTAGGGTTTGGGAAAACCTAAAAATTGGTGGTCGAACCCGTACGTCCCGCTCAGTCGTCGGCCGCAACCGGCTGCCCGTGGTCGATTTCCGTGCCCAGGAGGTCGAGGTACTGCGCGATCCACTCGGGGTGGTCGGGCCAGGCCTGCCCGGTCACGAGGTTCCCGTCCGTCGTCACCTCGTCCACCCACGAACACCCAGCCGCCTCCACCTCGGCGCGAACGGCCGGATACGACGTCATCTCGTAGCCGTCGAGGACGCCCGCCGCGGCGAGAATCTGCGGGCCGTGGCACAGCGCCGCCACGGGCTTCTCGGCCTCGAAGAAGTGCCGGACCGTCTCCAGCACCTCGTCGTACGTCCGGAGGTACTCCGGCGCGCGGCCACCCGGCACCACGAGCCCGTCGTAGTCCACCGGGTCGACCTCGTCCATCGTCGCGTTCAGCGCGAAGTCGTGACCGCGTTCCTCGAGGTACGTCTGGTCACCGCGGAAGTCGTGGATCGCCGTCTTCACCGTATCGCCGTCCTCCTTCTCCGGACAGACCGCGTCCACGTCGTGGCCGACGGCCTGGAGTGCCTGGAACGGCACCATCAGTTCGTAGTCCTCTACGAAGTCACCGGCGAGCAGCAGTAGGTTCTTGCCAGTCATTGTAGCATCCGCGTTAGTGTTAGTCTGCAAACGTAATAACGGTTCGTCGTACGCCGTGCCCGTTGGGCAACCATCAAGCCACTCCCCGCCGTCGGCACGACCATGGCAGCCACCCGACTCGACGACTCCGTCGTCATCGTCACCGGAGCGACCAGCGGTATCGGCGAAGCGACGGCACACCAACTCGCCCGTGACGGCGCGACTGTCGTCCTCGCAGCACGACGCGAAGACCGCCTCGACAGCATCGCCGGGGACATCGCCACCCAGTACGACGGCGACGCACTCGCCGTTCCCACCGACGTGACCGTCGAAGCCGACGTCGAATCGCTCATCGACGCGACCGTCGAGACGTTCGGCGGTGTCGACGTCGTCGTGAACAACGCGGGCCTCGCGCGCGGCAGCAGCGTCGAGGACCTCTCGACCGAACAGTACCGCCACATGATGGACGTCAACTGCGACGGCATGTTCCTCGTCACCCGCGCCGCCCTCCCGCACCTCCGTGAACGCGACGGCAACCTCGTGTTCGTCGGGAGCTTCGCGGGCCAGTACCCCCGGCCGTCGAACCCGGTGTACGCCGCGACGAAGTGGTGGACGCGCGGGTTCGCCCACAGCGTCGAGGCCAGACACGGCGACGACGGCGTCGCCGTCACAGTCGTCAATCCCACGGAAGTCCGCACCGAGTTCGGCAGCGAGGACGGCGAACCGTTCAAGGAGTCCTTCGACGCCGGGGACGTCACCGAACCCGAGGAAGTCGCCGATGCCATCTCGTTCGCCGCCCGCCAGGAAGCACCAACGACGACAAGCGAGATCGACGTCTACCGCCGCGACAAGTTCTCACACTTCTGAACTGGGCCTCGCCGTGCGACGGTTTCGGCGGTCACGTCCGAGCCCTCACATGAAGTTCCCGAGACCGGTCTGGGTCTGCCCGCTCTTGACTTCCTCCCAGGAGATGTCCAGCGCCTCGAGGATGCGCTCGATGGGTCCCTTCAGGGTCTTGTCCAGCATCTTGTCGAAGTCGACCTCGAACTCGTCGGGAATCTGGTCGGCGTACTCGTAGCAGATGACGTCGTGGTCGGTCTTGAACTCCACGTACAGTGGGTCGTCCCGCAGGTCGGGGTTCTGGGCCTCCAGTTCGCGGAAGAAGTCGGGGTGGACCTTCTCGAGGTAGAGGCGTTTCGGCTTCGACCCGCGCTGGAAGTTCGTCCCCAGCAGGAGGTTCGCGTACTTCGCGCCCCTGACCTGCGCGGTGTCCGTGTCGTAGTTGTCCAGGCGCTTCCCGATGCCGCCCGGGATGCCGATGTCGTCGAGGTCCACGCTCCCCTGCTGGTAGTCCTCGATGACGTCGTGGACGTACTCCTCGACGGCGTCCACGTCGCCCTCCTTCACGATGAGTTCGATGACGCGCTTCTGGACGCGCTTCGTGATCGGCGCGATGTCCGACCGCTGGTACTCGAAGCCCGTGATGTCGATGTCGTCGACGTCCTTGCCCTCCTTCCAGACGATGTGACCGGCGTAGCGCTTCTTCTTGCCCGCCTGGAAGAACCGCCGGTAGAGCTTCTCGAACTCGATCTCGAAGCGGTGCTCGTCCGCGTGCAACTCCTCGCGCGCGAACTCGTCGTAGGCGGCGTTGATGTGCTCCTCGATGCCGAAGGACTCCTCGATGGCCTCCTCGGTCGAAATCTGTCCCCCGAGTTCCAACATAACGCTGTCGGTGTCGCCGTATGCCACCTCGTGGCCGATTTCGTTCGCCGCGTCCTCGGTGAACGAGATGACCTCTCGACCCGTAGCGGTGACGGCAGCGCCCATCTCCTTGTCATAGAGCCGGAAGCGATCCCACCCAAGAACGCCGTAGAGACTGTTCATGATCACCTTCACTGCGGCCTGCTGGCGGTCGTAGCGGTCGTACGTCTCGCTGTCGGGGTCGTGGTCGTTCCGTAGCGCCTTCTTCTGTTCGCGCTCCGCGAGCGTCTCGTCGATGATCTCCCGGATGATGCCGTCCGGTTCCTTCCGGAAGTGCGTGCCGTTGGGCGCGCGGTACGTCTCGCCGTCGTAGGCCTCGGGGTCGACTTTCGTCTCCGGCGACGCGTTCGTCGTCACCATGCACATCGGGTACAGGCTCTTCAGGTCCAGCACCGTGACGTTCTCGCGGACGCCCGTGATGGGGTCGAAGACCGCGCCGCCCTCGTAGTCCTCGGACTCCTGCTGGCCCTTCGACGGCAGCACGAACCGACCGTGGGCCTTGTGGAGGATGTAGAGGTCCACCGCGTCGCCGGGCGTGGTCGCGTCCTCGAGTTTGCAGCCGACGAACTCCGCGACCTCCTTCCAGAACGGGACGATGTTCTGCTTGCGGTCGATCTCCACGCAGAGTTCGACGTCGCGGATGTTGTACTCCAGCAGGCGCTCGGGGTCGTCCTCCCAGAGGTCGCCGATGTCGCCGGTGTAGCGTTCCTTCCCGGCGCCCAGTTCCTTCTCGCCGACCGCGTCCAGCCGGTAGGAGTCCAGTTCCGAGCGCTGCATCCGCTGGTAGCCGTACAGCAGGTCGAAGACGACCCGTCCCTTCACGTTCGGGCCGCCCCACCCGGACGTCCAGACCTCGTTCACGCGGGAGAGCCGGTCCGAGTCGAGGTCGTGGCGTGTGTGTGGGTCGAGTTCGTCGAGACGGTCGATGTAGTACGGGGCGTCGAAGTCGTCGAAGTTCCAGCCCGTGAGCACGTCCGGGTCCGTCGACTCGACGTACTCCAGGAACGCCTCGTGCATCGCCTCCTCCGTGTCGAACGCCCGGACTTCCACGTCGGCTGTCTCGTCCAGGAGGTCGTGGTCGGCGACCTCGGAGGGCGACGGTGCGGTCGCGTCCGGCGCTTCGTACAGCCACGCGATGTACTCGTCGCGGTAGGAGTCGTGGCTCGTCAAACAGAGGATGGGTTCCTCGCCCTCCTCGGGGAACCCCGAGCGGTCGTCGACCTCGATGTCGAACGTGTTCACGCGCAGGTCGGCGGCCACCTCGGCGGTCTCGATCTCGTCGTGGTGGACGTAGACGGCGCCGTCGTCGGCGCGGCGCTCCGGCACGCGCAGCCCGCTCGTGACGTCCTTGTCGATGAGCAGGCGGTTCGGGAACAGGATGTCCGCCTCGTAGTGGTCGAAGTTGTCCCGGATGTTCCCGACGTCGCGGGGCGTCCGGCCGAAGATCCTCGTGAGTTTCTCGCCCCGGATGGACTCGTAGGGGTCGTCGTTCTCGTCCGTCTCCTCGGTGCCGGTGATGACGTCGTCGGTGAGGTCGTCCTGGTCGATGCTGTCGGTCGGCGCGTAGAAGTACGGCCGGAACCCGTGGACGCGGACGTGCTCGGCTGTGTTGTCCGTGGTGCGGCCGAACACGTGAACGACGGGACGCTCGCGGTCCCCGTCGCCCTCGACGGTGTAGTCCACCTGGGTAACCATCAGTTCGACGTCGCCGTCGGCGTCCGGCAGCGCGTCCGCTTCCGCGCTCACGATTTCGGTCACGACGGGGTCCGCGTCGCCCGCCACCACCTCGGCCTCGGCCCGCCGCACGTCCTCGGGCACGTCCGCGGCGTCGTCGCCGTCGGACGCGCCACTCCCCTCGTGCATGAACTCGGAGAGGTCCGTGTCTTCCATTAGGTCGTAGTTTGGGCCTACCGCCTAAAAACTCGCCCTTCCGTGCGGCGAGTTCGGACACTGGGGGAAGGCTTATGGCATGCTACTTCTTACCACATTTCGAGGTGACCAACGTGACTGACCACGCAGCGGGCGACGCGCATCGCCACAACGACGTCCCGCAGTTGCCGGAGGGGAAGGACGCCCGAGAGAACGTGGAGTCCTACGACACAGAGGACGGCGTCGTCTTCTACGACGCCGAGAATCCGCTCGCGTGGCTCAAAGCGACGAACGCAGTGTCGCTGGGCGACGTGCTCTGATAGGTAACGCTTTTCCACCGACGACGCCCTTCTTCGACCGTGCTGGACGACCTGGTGCCCGACGAGCAGTCCGACTCCGAGCGCGAACTCGCGCCGTCCGTCGACGTCCCCGACGAGTCCGACGCCGACCCGCGCCTCCAGCGGCAGTTCTGGCTGCTCGTGCTCGTGTTCAACGTCGCGCTCATGGCGCTCAGCGTCGGCGCGATGCTCGCGGTCTTCCGCGGCCAGTGGGACACCGGCGGTAGCCTCGTCGGTGCGGGCACCGTTCTCACCGCCTACGGCTTCTACAAGTACCGAGTCTACTCGCGGGCGGACGCCGACGTGGATGCGGACGCGGACGACGAGGACGAGTAGCGCACGAGTGACTGCACCTGGCCCGTCCCGGCTTCCCCGAACCCGGAACGCCTAACGCCCAGCAGTCGCTGTGTGCTCGTATGCGAACGGTCCGCGACGAGGACGGCCGACGCTACGTCCTGCTCAAGGAGAGCACCGACAGCAGCCTCGTCCGCGACCCCGAAACCGGGACGGAACGCCACCTCCCCAACGAGGACCTCGAACCCGCGGGCGGCGACGACCCGCTGGCGGTCCTCGCGGACGGAATTCCGGAGGCTGCGCGCCGCGTCGTCAGCGCGTGCCACGAGGACTGGCACCTCGGCCTCCTCGTCGACCTCGCGGACCGCGGCCCGCTGGCCGCCCGCGAGATGCTCGGCGCCTACGACACCTGCGAGAGCGACCTCGTCGGCGCGCTCACCGAACTCCGCGCGGCCGGCCTCGTCGAGGAGGCGACTGTCGCCGGCGAGCGCGGCTACCGGCTCACTGCCCTCGGCGAACGCGGCGCCGAACAGCTCCGGACTGCCTAGTCAGCCACCACTTCCTCGGCGTCTCTCAGGACCCGCGACCGGTTCGTAGTCGCGTCCTTCTTCACGCGCACCACGTCGTCGGCGGCGTCCACGAGTTCGTCGTCGTGGCTCACCACGACGATCTGCTCGACGCCCTTCCGGCGCATCGAATCCACGAGCTCCACGAGCTGCGAGATGTGTCCGGAGTCGAGGAACACGGTCGGCTCGTCGAGGATGAGCGGCGGCATCGGCGCGTCGCCCTCGATGCCCTCCGCGAGCAACTGGTAGATGGCACACCGCAGGCTGAGGTTGAACAGCGCGCGCTCGCCGCCCGAGAGCTGTTCGGGTTCCAGGGGCTCGCCGTCCTTCTGGTAGACCGTCAGCTCGTACTCGCCGGACAGTTCGATTCGCGCGTACGAGTCGTTCTGGTAGACGAGGTCGAACGTCTCGTTCAGCAGACGCTCGAGTTTCGTGACGTTCTGCTGGCGGAGTTCCGCGCGCAGGTCGCCGTACATCGACTCCAGTTCCGACACCTCGTCGTGGATCGACGTGAGTTCGGCGAGCCGGGCGGCGACCGTCTCGCGCTGGTCGCGCAGCGCCTCCAGCGCCTCGATGGCGTTCTCTGCGGCCCCGATCTGCCCCTGGAGGTCGTCGCGACCCTCGTACAGCGACTCGAGTTTCGGTTCGACCTTCTCGATGTAGTCCTCCGCACGCTGCTTGTTCTCCCTGGCTTCCTCGATGCGGTCCTCGTCGAACGCGGTCTCGAGGGTCTGCTTTCGCTCCCGGAGGTCTGCGAGGCGCTCGCGGCGCTCGTCGTTGCGGTCCGCGAGGGCCGTTCGCTTCTCCGCGAGCTGGTCGGCTTCCTCGCGCTTGTCCGCGGCCGCCGCAAGTAGATCAGCGAGGTCGTCGAGGACAGAGATGCGCTCCTTGAGCTCGGTCTGCTCGGCGTTCAGCTCCGCGAGTTCCTCGCGCTCTGATTCGGCCTGCTCGCGCTTCGACTCGGCCTGTTCGCGGGCGTCCTCGGCCTGCGATTCGAGGTCGGCGGCGTCCTCGCGCTTCTGCTCGGCGGCCTCCTGGGCCTCCTCGGCGGCCGCCTCCCGGTCGTCGCGGCGGTCCGCGGCGAGTTCGCGGTTGCGTTCCAGGTCCGCGACCTCGCGCTCGCACTCTTCGAGCGCCTCCGCGCGGTCGATGCGGTCGGTCACGTCGTCGACGTCCGCCTCGATGGTCTCCAGTTCGGCCTCCAGGTCGGCGACGCGTTCGCGGTACTCGTCGACGCTCTCGACGTGCGGCGACCCGTCGACCGGCTGCCCACACTCCGGGCACTTCCCGGCGTCGAGTAACTCCTCGGCCTCCTCGACGCGGTCCGTCGCGGACTGCAGGTCCGCGCGCACGTCCTCCCGGCGTTCCCGGAGGTCCGCGAGGTCGGCTTCCAGCGACTCGCGGTGGGCCGTTGCGTTCCCGAACGCGACGGGCGCGTCCTCGAATGCCGCTTTCGCGTCTGCGATCTGCTCGTCCAGCTCCTCGATGCGCTCGACGGCCTCCTCTCGGTCAGTCTCGGCCGCCTCGGCCTCCGTCTCGAGTTCGCCGGCCGTCTCCCGCAAGTCCTCGGCGCGGTCCTCGAGGTCGTCGGCGCGGTCGGCGGCGTTCTCGGCCTCCGTCTGGAGTCGGGAGACGTCGGGCGCGACCTCCGAAATCTGTTCTGTGGCCGACTCGCGCTGGTCGGCGAGCTCGTCGCGCAGCGACGCCACCGCGTCCTCGTCGGCCTGCTCGAGTTCGGTGTCAGCGACCAATTCTGACGCCTCGTCCTCGAGGTCGCTGGCGGCAGCCCGGCGGTCGCTGGCGCGCTCGGCGAGGTCCTCGCGCTCGCTGGTCGTCTCCGCGATGGCCGCCCGGAGGTCCGAGATGGTTTCCTCGACGTCCGCGAGTTCCTCGCGTTTCTCCTCGTAGCGCTCCAGGACGTCCCGGGCCTCCGCCAGGGTCTCTCTGGCGGCGTCCCGCTGGTCCTCGTAGTTCTCGATGTCCGCCGCGATCTCCGCGAGGTCGGATTTGAGGCTCGCGAGCGTCTCGTGGGGCTCGTCCGCCTCCCGGGCCTCGATCTGTTCGTCGAGCTGGTCGAGTTTCCCCTCGACGTTGCTCCTGACGTCCTCGACGCCGAGGCGGGCGTCGCCCGCGCGCTGCCGGTAGTCCTCGAGTTTCCCGAGCTGGAGGAGGTCGTCCAGCATGTCCTGGCGTGTCGAGGGGGACGCGTTGATGAGTTTGTTCACCTCGCCCTGGCGGACGTACGCGCAGTTCACGAACGCCTCGGCGTCCATCCGCAGGAGCTCGGTGACGTGGCTTTCGACGTCGGTGACGCCGTCGATGCTGCCGGAGGGCGTCTCGAGCACGCAGTCCGCGGTGGTCGCGCGGTCGCCCGTGTAGCGGATTCGCCGGTGGACGTGGTACTCGCTGCCCGCGTGCGTGAACCAGAGGTCGATTTCGGCCTCCTCGGCGCCGATGGTGACGATCTCGTCCAGCGTCTTGTCCAGGGCGTTCGCGCCGTACAGCGCGAAGAAACACGCCTCCAGCAGACTGGACTTCCCGCTGCCGTTGAGGCCGTGGATGACTGTCACGCCCCTGTCGAGGCGGACGTCGGCGTCCTCGTAGCACTTGAAGTTCCGCAGGGAGACTCTGGTGAACCTCACGAGAAGTCCTCCATGGTGGTCGCCTCTACCTGGGCAGCCGATTCGTCGTCGCCATCGACAGTCTCGTCGTCGTGGTCGGTCGCGTCGTCATCGTCCGCGACAGTTTCGTCGCCGCGTCCGGCCGGTTCGTCGTCGCCATCGGTCGCGTCGTCGTCCGGGTCCGCGGGTTCGTCCTCAAGCACTGCTTCGACGCGCTGTTTGACCTGCTGGCGAACGCTCGAGTCCGCGACGCCGTCGTCGCGGACCGTGTCGTCGACGTCGAGGCTCGCTTCACTGAGTCCCATCTCGCGGACGCGCTCTCTCACGGCCTCGTCGGGGTCCGCGAACGAGACTTCGACGTCGTCGTCGGCCTCGACCTCGCGACGGTCGTTGACGCGCGTGATGAGGGCGCCGCGTTCGTCGCCGAAGCGCTCGACGTCGGCGGGCGTGACGGTGTCGCCGTCGCCTTCGACGGTGACGATGACGACGGCGTTTTCGAGGTCCCGCTCGCGGAGTCGCTCGCGGACGTACTCGGTGCCGTCCTCGGGCCCGAGGTCGACGTCTACGAAGACGAAGTCGCGGGTTTCCAGCCCCTTCCGGGAGATGGCGACGTCGCCGTCCTCGAAGTCGACGAGGTTGTAACCGCGCGCCTCGCGTTCGCTCGCGCTCGCGCGCTCGGTGGACCCACAGTACGTCACCCAGGTGTCCGCGACCTGGGCGGTGTCGGCTTCGTGGTTGTCGCCGAGGAGGACGGCGTCGAAGTCGACGTTCGACTCGTCGAGCACGACGTCGAGGTCCCAGTTGGCGTGCGCGAACGGCGTGAACAGGCCGTGCGAGACGAGTGCGGAGTGGTCGGCGTCCCGTTCGTCGAACTCGTAGTCGAGGTCCGGTCGCTTGGACTCGGGGACGTAGTCCAGGCCGTAGAAGACGGTGTCCTCGACCACGCGCCCGGTCTCGTCGAGGCGTTCGGCGAGTTCCAGCGTCTCGAAGAGGTCCAGCCACTGGGCGTCCCGCGTGCCCTCGTGGTTGCCGACGATGGCGAGGAACGGGATGTCGTTCTCCCGCAGCGGTCGGAGGACGGAGATGGTCCCGAGGATGTCTCGGAGGCCGGGCCGCCGGTCGTGGTAGAGGTCGCCCGCGTGGACGACGGCGTCGACGTCCGCCGCGACGGCGTCCTCGACCACCGACCGGAACGCCTCGAGGAAGTCCTCGCGGCGCTCGGGGGCGTGGTACTGGCGGTAGCCGAGGTGGGTGTCCCCCGTGTGGATGACGCGAACCATTTGCTGTGAAGGTGTAGCGGTACGGCGGATAAAGGTTCGGCGCTTTTGCGGACCGGGAGCGCTCCCTCTGTCAGTTCGTACCGACTGGGACGACGGCCTGGAGCCGCTTGACGACGTGGAACGTGAGGATGGCTTCGACGAAGTACAGCGGTGCGAGCAGGTGGATTTCGATGAGCGGTCCGAGCACGTCGAACAGCCCGTCCCAGCTCGCCCACGTGTCGATGGGGAACGCGTAGAAGCCCAATGGAATCCCGATCAACAGGACGCCCGTAATCAGGGTGGCTGCGAGGACGGCGGGGAGGCCCGCGAACTGGAGGCCGAACTCCCACTCGTCGGTCCTGGGACCGTTGAGGACGCCCGCGAGGCAGCCCGCGAGCAACACGGTGTTCAGGGACGGGTCGGCGAACCTGCCGGCCGTCCCGACGACGGCGACGAGCAGCGTCGCCTGGAGGATTCTGTCGTCTGTCGAGAGGTACTCGAATGGGTGCTTGGAGGGCAACCGCATGCACATGGGGGGACAAAACAGCAACTAAAATGTTTGGGTACCGACCCGAACCGGAAAACGGCCCCGGGCCCGCGAGACCGTGGGTCGAGCGTGTAGGTCGGTCCGCAGTCAGGCACTGACGTAGGGTCGGTTTGCAGTCAGGTATTGGCGTGAGATGGGGTCGCGTTCAGGCGAGCGTGTAGATGCGCTTGCGGGCGTCCGAGAACGAGAACCGGGACTCGACGACGTCATGTTCTTCGAGGCGGGTGAGCGCGTAGCGGACCGTGCGTGCGGGAAGCAGGGTCTCTTCTGCGAGTTCGCTCTGCGTGAGGGTGTCGTTGTATTCCAGGACCTTCGCGACCAGCTTGGCGCTGGGCGGCAGGTCTTCGAGTGCTTCGGCCGTCTCGCCGTCGAGTGCGGTGGCGCTCATACCACCCCATACTGAATGCTTAAAGATAATGCTTTCGCTATCGAAAATGCGCATTGGTTATTATCCTGCCGCGTATGTTGGGTCACCCGAAGCCTCTTATGAACCAGCGCCTTACTCTCGGGTGATGACCGAGACCGCAGAGGACGCGGAGCTGCCCTACGAAGACGGCGCTTCTCTCCAGGAGAAAATCGAAGCGCTCGAAGAGCAGCTCTCGGCCCTCGAGGACGAGAACGAGGAGATGCGGGACCGTCTCCTCGACGCGAACGCCGAGAACAACAAGTACCAACAGAAGCTCGAACGCCTCTCCCACGAGAACAAGAAGCTCAAGCAGTCGCCGCTGTTCGTCGCCACCGTCCAGGAACTCAACGACGACGGCGCCATCATCAAACAGCACGGCAACAACCAGGAGGCGCTCACCGAGGTCACCGACGAACTCCGCGAGGGCCTCGAACCCGGCGCCCGGGTCGCCGTGAACAACTCGCTGTCCATCGTCGAACGCCTCGACGACGAGGCGGACGTCCGCGCCCGCGTCATGGAAGTCGACGAGTCGCCGGAGGTCGGCTACGACGACATCGGCGGCCTCAACGACCAGCTCCGCGAGGTCCGGGAGACCGTCGAACTCCCGATGAAGAACCCCGAACTGTTCGACACCGTCGGCATCGACCCGCCGAGCGGCGTGCTCCTGCACGGCCCGCCCGGAACCGGGAAGACGCTGATGGCGAAAGCCGTCGCGAACCAGACGGACGCGACGTTCATCAAGATGGCCGGCAGCGAACTCGTCCACAAGTTCATCGGTGAAGGCGCGAAGCTCGTGCGCGACCTCTTCCAGGTCGCCCGCGACCACGAGCCGGCCGTCGTCTTCATCGACGAGATCGACGCCATCGCGTCGAAGCGCACGGACTCCAAGACGAGCGGCGACGCGGAAGTCCAGCGCACGATGATGCAGTTGCTCTCCGAGATGGACGGCTTCGACGAGCGCGGGGACATCCGCATCATCGCCGCGACCAACCGCTTCGACATGCTCGACCGCGCCATCCTCCGGCCCGGCCGCTTCGACCGCCTCATCGAGGTGCCGAACCCCGACAACGTCGGCCGCGAGAAGATCTTCCGCATCCACACGCGGCGCATGAACCTCGCCGACGACGTGGACTTCGAGAAGCTCGCCACGGAGACCGACGGCCGCTCCGGCGCGGACGTCGCCGCCATCTGCACGGAGGCCGGGATGTTCGCCATCCGGGACGACCGCGAGCAGATCACGATGGCGGACTTCGAGGCCGCACGCGAGAAACTCGAACAGGACACCGACGCCTCCGCGGAACCGACGCGGACGTTCGCGTAACGCGACACAGTCGGTCTCGGAGCGGTTCCTCGGTCTCGGTTTTTACTTCCCCGAGCAGCGGCGCTCGTACTGCTCCACCTTCAGTTCCAACCCTGTCGCACCGAAACTGTCCGCGGGCAGGGGTCGTGACATGATTTCCCTCGGCACCGATACGCCACGCTTCCGGAAATCTACTTCCGCTCTTATTCGACGGGGATCTCACCAAACCGGGCTAGACCTTCGACTTGGGGCCAATGGGGGGTAGATTTATCTTGTCCGCGCCTAGAATACGGAAGTAGAGTTCCGGTTACAGATGGCCCCCACAACCACCGACGACCTGTCGACGGACGAACTGCTTGCTCGCGAGTACGACCGCTACGCCGACCGCACGCCGAACTCCGCGGACGCGGCCGAGACACTCCGGGAGATCGTCCCGGCGGGCGTCTGTAGCACGTTCCGCGCGTACGACCCCCACCCCGTTCACGCGGAGCGCGCCGAGGGCGCGTCGATGTACGACGTGGACGGCAACGAGTACCTCGATTTCGCGCTGAACAACGGCACACAGCTCGTCGGCCACGCACACCCGACGCTCACCGACGAAGTGGGCGACCAGCTCGAGGACGGCACGCTGTACACGCGGCCGTCGAAGCTCATCGGATACGCCGCGCAGCCGCTCGTCGACCGCTGGGACGCCATCGAACAGGTCCGGTTCACGAACAGCGGCACTGAGGCCGTGATGCACGCGACGCGGCTCGCTCGCGCGTACACCGGCCGCGAGAAACTCATCCGCATGGAGGGCGCGTACCACGGCGCACACGACCCGGCGCTCGTGAGCAAGATGCCGCCGGTCGAGCAGGCCGGCCCGGTCAGCGACCCGCGCCCGGTCAAGGAGTCACAGGGCATTCCGGACGCCGTGCCGGATGACGTGCTGCTCGCGCAGTACAACGACGCGGACAGCGTCGAGCGCCTGCTTCGCGAGCACGGCAGCGAGGTGGCGGCGATTCTCGTCGAACCCGCGTGCCTCAACCTCGGTCTGGTCGAACCCGAGGACGGGTTCCTGGCGTCGCTGCGCTCGCTCGCGGACGAGTACAACGTCGTCCTCGTCTTCGACGAGGTGAAGACGGGCGTCAAGCTCGCACCGGGCGGCGGTGCCGAGTACTACGGGGTCCAGCCGGACCTCGTCGCGCTCGCGAAAGCCATCGGCGGCGGCTACCCGGTCGGCGCGTTCGGCGGCCGCCGCGACATCATGGAGCTCGTCGCGGCCGACCTCCAGGAAGGCGTCGCGACCGGCGCGGCTCACTACGGGACGTACAACGGGAATCCGTTGGCGTTGCGCGCGGTGGGCGTGACGCTGCGCGAGATTCTCACCGCGGACGCCTACGACCACGTCACCGGGCTCGCGGAGATGCTCGCGGACGGCTACCGCGACATCGCGGCTGACGCCGGCCTCGACGCCCAGGTCAAACACGCCGGGTCCCAGGGAATGGTCCACTTCACGGCCGAACCGATACGCACGTTCCGCGACTGGGAGCACGTCGACGAGCAGTTCCACGAGGCGTACTGGATCAGCATGCTCAACCGCGGCGTCATCCCACACCCCCACGACGCCTCCCAGCAGTGGACAGTCAGCGTCCAACACACCGCCGAGGACGTGGAGGCTCACCTCGAGGCGTTCGCTGCCATCGCGGATGACCTCGCGGCGGCACAGGAGTAGCGCGGCGATGGCAACCGACCCCGACCAGCGGACGTACGACATCCTCCGATTGCTGGCGGAACACGAGCCCGTGGGCAGCGTCCACCTCACGGAGCACCTCCGGGAACGCGGCTACTCGCTCACCGAACGGACGGTCCGATTGACGCTCTCGGACCTCGACGACGAGGGCCTCACGGAGAAAGCCGGCGGGAAGGGCCGGCGGTTGACGGCGGCCGGTCGCGCAGAACTCGAACGCGGCGGCGTCAGCGGCCGCGTCCAGCACGTCCGCGAACGCCTCGCTGACCTCACGAGCCGCGTGACCTACGACCCGGATACCGACGACGGCGACCTGGTGGTCGGGACGGTGCGCGTCCCGGCCACCGAACAGTCGACGCTCGAGGACCTGCTCGCGGGACTCGACGACTCACCGCTCGGGCCTGTTCCGGTGTCCATCGAGACGGTGACTGTCGATGGAACCGACTCCCTTGAGGTGGCGGCACCGTCGAGTGTCACGGTCGACGGCGTGCTGTTGTCCAGCGGCATCGACAGCCACCCCGACACGCTCGGCCTCGTGGAGTACGACCCCGACCCGGACCCGGGGTCGCTCCCCTACGAGGACGACGACCCCGGTGCGGATGGCGGCGCGATTCGCCGGTTCACCGACGTCATCGGCGACGAACGCGCGACCCTGGACCTCGTGTCACTGCTCATCGACGCCGGCCGAACGGACGGCACCAGCGCACTGGACGGCGACACCGGGTTGCTCGTCGCCGACAATCGCGAGGTGCCGCTGGCGAGATACGACACTGCCCGCGATCGAGCGACGAGAACGCGGGACCGCCTGGGCGGCGTCCTCGACTTGCGGCGGCCCCGGGAGTCCGGACCGTTCCCCTGGGGCGAACCGGGATGGACGTTCGCGTCGCTGACGTACGCTGGGGCTGCGGAGTGCGTCATCTCGCTGTGCGTGGAAGCCGGAATCGCGGTCGACTGGGAGACGCTCGCTGGGACGCGTCCGCGGTCGGCCCTGGCGAACTACCCGTAGTCCCGGTCAAACCAGGAGTGACGTGGCGCCTGTTCTGGAGGGGTCTGTGAGCGCGTCGTAGTTTACACCGGATTCGGGGGCGATACAAGGCGACGACACTCCCGGGAGAGTGCCGACGCGTACGAAGGCTTATGTATCCCTACCTGTGATTGACTGGCACGGTGGCAAACACATGCCAGGTAGCAATTCACACTCACGGCGGGAGTTCATCCGGACGACTGCAGCGGGCGCGGGAGCGGTCACGCTCTCCGGGCTCGCAGGCTGTTCGAGCATCCTCGGCGGCGGCGGTGACAGCGGGCCGCTGTCAGTAGCCGTCTACGGCGGCGTGTTCAAGGAAGTCATGGACGAACACCTCTTCGACCCGTTCCGCGAAGAGGTCGACTTCGAAGTCGAGTCCAAGGCCGCGCCGACCTCCGAGGAAGCGCTCACCCAGTACGACAACGCCGTCTCCGCTGGCGAAGCGCCCGTCGACGTCGCCATCATGGCGAACACCGGCGTGCTCAAGGGCCTGAACAAGGACCTGTGGCACTTCTGGAGCGACGACGACTTCGACAACCTCCAGTACATCACTGACAACCTCATCAACAGGAATGACGACGGTGTCGCCGCCATCGGCGCGCTGTCGTGGTACATCAACCTCGTCCAGAACACGGAGCAGTTCGACGAGACCATCGACTCGTGGACCGCGCTCTGGGACGACCAGTACAAGGGCGATCTCGCGCTCCTCAGCTACGCGTCGAACTCCTTCCTCCTCGAAGTCACGGCCGAAGTCCACTTCGACGGCAAGGAGATGCTGAACAGCAGGGACGGCATCGAGCAGTGCCTCGAGAAGCTCCAGGGCGTGAAGTCCCAGGCGGGCATGTGGTACGAGAACGAGGCCGAGTTCCAGTCCCGCCTCCGCAACGGCGAAGTCCCGGCAGGGATGCTGTACAACGACGTCACCCTGGTCATGCAGGACAAGGGCGCGCCGGTGCAGACGAACTTCGTCGAGGAGGGGTCGATCCTCGACTCCGGGCTGTGGGTCACGCTCAAGTCCTCGAACCTCAAGGACGAGGCCCGCCAGTTCATCGACTACGCCAGCCAGCCGGACGTTCAGGACACGATCGCGCAGAACCTCTACACGAGTCCGACCATCAAGCGCGAGCACTCCAGCATCGACGACGAGACCTACGAGAAGATCGCCGGCCCGGGTCCGTCCGAGGCCATCACCCCGAAGTACGAACTGTACGTCGAGGAAGCTGACTGGGTCAACGAGAAGTGGAACGAGTTCATCACCAACTGACGCATGAGTGGAATCTCTCTCCAAGGTATTTCTAAGCGGTACTCTGGCTCGGTGCTCGCGGTCGACGACATCGACCTCGACATCGAGAGCGGGGAGTTCGTCACGCTCGTCGGGCCCTCCGGCTGCGGGAAGACGACGACGCTGCGGACTATCGCGGGCTTCGAGAAGCCGACTGCTGGAACTGTCCACATCGGCGGCAAGGACGTCACCGACGCGCCGCCGTACGAACGCAACACCGGGATGGTGTTCCAGGACTTCGCGCTGTTCCCGCACCTGACCGTCCACGAGAACGTCGCCTACGGCATGGAAGCGGACGGCGGCTACACGGACGAGGAGATCGACGCGCGCGTCGCGGAGATGCTCGAACTGGTCGAACTCCCCGGCACTGGCGACCGGAAGCCCGACCAGCTCTCGGGCGGCCAGCAACAGCGCATCGCACTCGCTCGCGCGCTCGCCCCGAAGCCCGACGCGTTGCTGCTGGACGAGCCGCTGGCGAGCCTCGACAAGAAGCTCCGCGAGCAGATGCAGGTCGAGTTGCGCCGCATCCAGCAGGAAGTCGGCATCACCACCGTCTTCGTCACGCACAACCAGGAGGAAGCGCTCACGATGTCCGACCGCCTCGCCGTGATGAACGAGGGCAAGTTCGAGCAGGTCGGCCCGCCGGGCGACGTCTACAACGAACCCGAGACGCGGTTCGTCGCCGACTTCATCGGCACCGCGAACATCTTCGACGGCGCCGTGACACAGACCGAGGACGGCTACGTGAGCGTCGACTGCGGCGACGTCGACGTCGAGTCGACTGCGACCAGAGAGACCGCCGTCGGCGACGACGTCTCCGTCGTCGCGCGACCCGAGCGGTTCAACTTCCAGTCGTCTACCGCCGACGAACGGGACGAGAACGTATTCACGGGCGAAGTCACGTTCCGGCGCCACCTCGGGAGCAGCGTCGAGTACCGCATCGAGACGGCCGAGGGCCGCGAAGTCGTCGTCGTGCGGCCGAGCGGGCTGGACGAACACGAACCGGGCGAGCAAGTGACGGTTTCCGTCGACGCCGACAACTGTCGGGTCGTCTCACCATAACATGGCGACAGAAACATCCACCAGCGACGGTGGCGAGTCGGGCCGCGCGGGCCTCAAGCAGAACGCCAAGTACTACATCCTCTCCTATCCGCTCGCGTGGCTGGTGTTTGTGTTCCTCGTTCCGCTGGGGATGCTGTTCATGTTCAGCTTCTGGGTCCACGTGCCAGGCACGGGGTATACGCCCGGGTTCACGCTGGACAACTACGCGCGGTTCTTCACCAGTTCGCTGTACGTCCAACAGCTCTGGGTCACGGTGGAACTGGCGCTCGTGACGGCCGTCGTGTCCCTGTTGCTGGGCTACCCACTGGCGTACTACCTCGCGCGCATCGACCGGCCGTGGCTGCGAAACGTGCTCCTGATAACCATCATCTCCTCGCTGTGGATCACGTACGTCATCAGGGCCTACGCGTGGCAGGTCATCCTCGCGTCCCGCGGCATCCTGAGTTCGCTCGGCGTCGCGACGGGGATTCTCGGCAGCCACCAGTCGTTCTACCCCGGATACTGGGGGCTCGTCGTCGGCATGGTGTACGTCTTCCTGCCGTTCATGGTGCTGTCGCTGTACAGCAGCATCCGGAACCTGGACGGCGAACTGCTGGAGGCGTCGAAGAACCTCGGCGCCGGTCCCGTGCGGACGTTCCGCCGCGTGACGCTGCCGTTGACGAAAAACGGCATCGCCAGCGGCACGTCGCTGGTGTTCATCCTCGCGCTCGGCGCGTACGTTCTCCCGCGGCTGCTCGGGACGCCCAACCAGCGCACCCTGCCGGTGCTCATCGAGCAACAGATCATGAGCGAGAGCAACTACCCGTTCGGGGCGGCGATGAGCGTCCTGCTCATCGTCGTGATGGTCGTGTTCCTCTGGGCGCTGGTCCGCATTACGAACGTCTCCGCCGCGAACATCGGCGGCGGTGAGGCCGTCGCCGGCGAGGACGAGACGGCAACAACCAGCGGCTCGGGTGCACTCTCGGGCCTCTGGAGCCGACTGGCTGGCGCCGTCGCTGCGACCGGTCTCGGCCGGGTCTACGGGAGCGTCGCGTCGGCAGTGTCGAACCGCATCGCGGTCGTCGATTCGGACACCCGCGAGTCGGTCATCGGCACGACGTTCCGCGTGTACGTCGCCGCCGTGATGCTGTTCATCGCGGCGCCGCTTGGCATCATCGTCGCGGTCTCGTTCACGCCCGAGGAGTTCCTGACGTTCCCGCCGGGCGGCTTCTCGATGCGGTGGTACGTCGAGTTCTTCACCAACCCCGCGTGGGTCCGCTCGCTGGTCAACAGCCTCACTATCGCGGCGGCGGCGGCGCTGCTGTCGACGTCCATCGGGGGCGTCCTCGCGTTCACGCTCGACCGCTTCGACTACAAGTTCGGCGCGCTCCTCGGGACGTTCGGCGTCCTGCCGATTCTCGTACCGCCGGTCATCATCGCCGTCGCGTTCCTCGTGTTCTTCCTCCAGATCGGGCTTACGGGGACGCGGACCGGCATCATCGTCGCACACGGCATCTTCTACGCGCCCCTGCCGTTCATCCTCATCACGCAGGGACTCAGCGAACTGAACCGCACCTACGAGGAAGCCGCGATGAACCTGGGTGCATCGCCGGTCCGTACGATCCGGACCATCACGTACCCGCTGCTGCGTGCGAACGTCGTCTCGGGTGCGCTGTTCGCGTTCATCCTCTCGCTGAACGAGTACATCATCGCGTGGCTGCTGTCGCTGTTCCTGGTGAAGACCATCCCGATCCAGATCTTCAACCAACTGCGGTACTCCTACCCGCCGACCATCGCGGCGGCGAGCACGGTGTTCATCCTCCTCACAGTCGTCGTGATGACGGCCATCGACAGGCTGTCCGGGGGGATCTGGGAGTGACGCCGGACCCCGCGGACGCCCGGGTCACCGTCGTCCAGACGGAGCCCGAGTTCGGCGCCGTCGACGCGAACCGGCAGACGACCGTCGACGCGGTCCGCGAACACGCGGACTCCGACCTGGTCGTGTTGCCGGAACTGGCGACTAGCGGCTACGTCTTCGAGTCTCACGGGGAGGTCGACGCGGCCGCCGAACCGGCCGACGGTCCGACTGCCGAGGCCTGGGCCGCGGTCGCTTCGGAGACGGACACCTGGGTCGTCGGCGGGTTCCCGGAGGCCGACGGCGACGACCGGTACAACAGTTCGCTCGTCGTCTCGCCCGAGGGCGTCGAGGGCGTCTACCGGAAAGTCCACCGATGGAACGAGGAGAAGCGGTGGTTCGAAGCCGGCGACGACGTCCCCGTCTTCGACACGCCGTTCGGCCGACTCGGCGTCCAGATCTGCAACGACGTCTGGTTCCCCGAACTGACAACGAAACAGGCACAGTCAGGTGTAGACCTCGTCGCGGTACCGACCAACTGGGTGCCGGAGCCCGCGGACCGTCCCGCGGGGTGGACGATGGGCGTCCACCACGCCGTCGCGAACGCGAACGCCAACCGGGTGTTTTTCGCGTGCGCGGACCGCGCCGGCACCGAACGCGGCGTCACCTTCGAGGGGCAGAGCGTCGTCGTCGACCCCGACGGCGTCCCGCTCGCGGGGCCGCTGCCCGACAGCGGGAGTCACAGCGCCACCGCGGACTGTGACCTCGCGCGAGCCAGGGACAAAGCGCTCACGCCCCGCGACGACGTGCTCGCCGACAGGCGGCCCGACGTCTACGGCGACCAGTAGTCGCTGCGACACAGTCGCTCAGCCGAGAATCAGTCGTCGAGTGCGGCCGGACGCGGCGCCGCAATCGGTCCGAGGCGGTTCCGTTCGATCGTGCCGTAGAGCGTCTCCCAGTCCTCGGTCAGTCCGTACTCGTGCAGGGCCGCGAGCGCGAGTTCGCCGGTGCCGCAGTACGTCAACGTTCCGAACGCCCACGCGAGCGTCCCGTTCGAGACTGTTTCGTCCTCGCGAGGCCGCCGGAAGTCGAAGACGCCGCCGAGGGCGTCCCGGGTGGCGATGGTGAGGTCCCGGGCTTCCTCGAAGCGGTTGATCGGGAACTCGCGGTCGTCACCGATGAGCAGGCCGGAGTCGCCGTCCTCGAGCAGCGGCCTGACGTTGCTGCGGCCGGCCTCGACGAGCAGCGAGATGACGTCGATGGACGACCCCTCGCCGTTGATGACGTCGACGTACCGGACGATGCGGCCGCCGCGGGATTCGCTGCCCGGGAGCGCGACGTACTCCGTGCTCCCGTCGACGGATTCGTCGGCGGTCTCCGCTGAACTCGCGGTCGGCTCGTACTCGAGGACGCCCGCGGTCAACAGGTTCGCGTTCACGCCGTGTGAGAGCAGGACGCCGTCCAGCGTGATGCTGGACGGGGCCAGCAGCCGGTAGTCGCCGGGCTCCGTCTCTGAACTCTCCTCGAGGGAGACCGGGACCGGGCCGAGGGGCAGCGCCTCCAGTCGCTCGATGAGGGAGACGGCTGCCTCCACGTCGTCCTCGTCGATGAACGCGCCCGACGCGACGATGACGCCGGCGTCCTCGACGGGGTCGTAGCTGACGCGGCTGGTCAGCGTGGCGATTTCCGCGCGGACCTGCTCCAGGCGGCCGCGTACGTCGCCCTGCTCGAGTTCCTCGCGGCCCGCTCTGGTGAGCCGACGCCCCTTCCCGGGAACCTTCTCGGTGAGCCCAGCGTCGTCGAGTTCCGAGAGTTTCAGGCGGATGGTTCGGTCTTTGATGTCGTACCCCCGCAGCTGCATCAGCTCGACGAGCTGGATGCTGCCGATCGGCCCGTGTCGTTCGACGAGCCGGAGGATGTCGTAGGTCCGCCGGTCCAGCTCTGCGCCCATGCTGGTCCACCGTATGGCTACTACCTACACCAAGGTTTGGTTTCGCGGAGCGCGTGGGCCGTCACCGTCCGCTGAAAATTATTTATAGCGCGTCCTGCAACAGTACCCATGGCAATGGTTTGCCGGCTTGGGAAATAATGGCACGCAACGTCTTCCTCTCGACCGACCCGGTATCGACGAACGGCAGCACGGCCGCGTTCGCTCTCGTGGACGCCGAGCCCTCGACGCTCGAACGCGAGGCGGTGTCGCGATGAGCGACCACGAGCACAGGGCCGCCGCGTTCCGCGAATCAGTCTCAGGCGCCGACGTCGAACTCGCGTACGCGGGCCTGGACACCTTCCTGAAGAGCGAACCGCGCGACGTCGGCGACGTCGGCGACGTCGACGCCGCCGTCTTCGGCGTCCCCTACGACAACGCCGTCTCGAACCGACCGGGCGCGCGCTACGGCCCGGGCGCCATCCGGGAGGCCAGCGAGTGGTGGGCCTACATCTCCACGTACAAGGGACAACTGACGAACATGTGGAACGGCGAGCAGGTCGACTTCGACGACATCTCGGTCGCCGACGTCGGCGACGTACCGCTGTTCCCGATGGACGTCGAGACGACCGCCGAGAGCATCACCGCGCACGCGGCGACGATCGCCGAGCAGACCTTCCCCGTGATGCTCGGGGGCGACCACTACTGCACGTTCCCGGCGTTCCGCGGATTCGCAGAGGGCACCGACCACGACAGCGTCGGCTTCGTCCAGATCGACGCTCACACGGACACCGTCTCCGAGAGCCCCGTGTTCGGCGCCGACTTCCACGGGTCGAGCACGGCGCGCATCGCGGACCTCCCGAAGGCAGACTACGACTCCGTGAGCCAGGTCGGCATCCGCGGCTACGAGTCCGCGGAGTACTTCGAGTTCGCCGAGGACTCGGGCATCGACCTCTACACGATGCGGGACGTCGAGGACCGCGGCATCGTCTCCGTCGTCAGCGACGCCGTCGAGTCCGCCGCCGAAGACACCGACGCCGTCTACGTGACGTTCGACATCGACGGCGTGGACCCGTCGGTCGCACCGGGCACCGGGACGCCCGTCCCGGGTGGCCTGACCGCGCGCCAGGCGCTGTTGACGATGTCCGTGCTCGGCAGCCACGACGCCGTCGGCGCGGTCGACATGATGGAGGTCGCGCCCCGCTACGACAGCACCGAAGGGACCGAGCGACTCGCCGCCTACCTGCTCGTGAAACTGCTCGAACGGAAGTTCATGGTGTGACCTGATGCAGGTACACCGACTTGCCGACGCGTCGGGAGCGACCCAGCGGCGGCCCGACGACCGAACACCGGGGGTGCGAGCGTGAACGACCCGCGACGCCCGGACCGGGACGTCGGCGCGGCCCGACTGGGCGCCGTCTCCGAGTCGGTCATCCGCGAGATGACGCGGGAAGCACACCGCCACGACGCCATCAACCTCTCCCAGGGCATCCCGGACGTCGACGAAGCGCCCCAGCCAATCAAGGACGCGGCGAAGTCCGCCATCGACGCGGAGAGCCAGTACACCATCACGTGGGGGCTGCCGGACCTCCGCGACGCCGTCGCCGACCGGTACAGCGACTGGAAGGGCGTCGACTACGACCCCGAGACGGAAGTGACCGTGACGACGGGGACAAGCGAGGCGCTCGTGTCGACGCTGCTCGCGCTCGCGGAACCCGGCGACGAGGTCGTGTTCTTCGAACCCGTCTACGAGAGCTACATCCCGGCGACCCGGTTCGCGGGCGCCGAACCCGTCCCCATCGACATCACCGACAGCCTCGAACTCGACGTCGACGCGCTCGAGGCCGCCGCGGAGACCGCCAGCATCCTCGTCTTGAACACCCCGATGAACCCCACTGGGAAGGTGTTCACGCGCGAGGAACTCCAGCAGATCGAGGAGGTCGTCTTCGAGCACGACCTGCTCGTGGTGACCGACGAGATCTACGAGCACATCGTCTACGACGACGACTACGTGAGTCCCGTGTCCGTCGGCGATCTGGCGGACCGGACGGTCGTCTGCACGGGGATGTCGAAGACGTTCAGCGTCACGGGCTGGCGGGTCGGGTTCTGCCTCGCGCCCGAGTACCTCGCCCGGGAGCTCAGGAAGGTCCACGACTACACGACCATCTGCGCGCCGACGCCGTTCCAGCGCGCCGGCGTCGAGGCGCTGTCGCTGCCCGAGTCCTACTACCAGGAGCTCTCGGACTCCTACGAGCGCCGCCGCGACGTGCTCTGTGAGGGGCTGGCCGACGCGGGCCTCGACCCGGTCGTTCCGGACGGCGCGTACTACGTGATGGCGCGGTATCCGACCGACGAGACGGACGTCGAGTTCAGCTACCGGCTCGTCCGCGAGGCCGGCGTCGCCGTCGTCCCCGGCGGGAGCTTCTACACCGACCCCGACCCGGAGGCCGACTGGGTGCGGTTCACGTTCTCGCGGGACGAATCGACCATCCGGGAAGCCGTCGACCGCCTGCAGGAGCACAGATGGTGGTGACCGACCACGACACACGAGTGACCGATGGCTGACCTCCGAGTCTACTACGACGACGCCGCGCTCGCGCACGTGCCGCCGTCCGGGGAGTTCGACCTACCGTGGTCCGGACGACTCGCGGTCAAGCATCAGCACCCTGACCGCCGCGAGCGCGTCGAGAACGTCGTCGCAATGGTCCGCAGCGAGCTCGACGACGTGACGACGTGGGCGTCCGTGGACCCGGCGAGCAGGGCGGAATTGGAGCGCGTCCACGCACCCGCGTACGTCGACGAGATCCGAGAGTGGGCCGCCGACGGGGGCGGCCGCCGAAGCCCGGAAACAGGCGGGAACGCGGAGACGTACCGCGCCGCCGTGACCGCGGCCGGCGGCGCCATCGCCGCCGCGCGACACGCCGTCGACGACGGCCTCCCGAGCGTCCCGTACGCACTCGCCCGGCCGAGCGGCCACCACGCGCAGCCTGCGCAGAGCGACGGCTTCTGCTTCTTCAACAACGTCGCCGTGGCGGCCGAGGACCTGCTCGCCACGGGCCGAGCGGACGACGTCGCGATTCTCGACTGGGACGTCCACCACGCCAACGGCACGCAGGAATCGTTCTACGACCGCGACGACGTGCTGGTCGTCAGCATCCACGGCGACCACGACTCCTGGGACCCAGAGACGCACCCGCAGTCCTGCGACCTCACCGAGCAGGGGGCCGGTGACGGCACCGGGTACACGGTGAACGTCCCGCTGCCAGCCGGAACCGGCGACGACGGCTACCGGTACGCGCTCGACGAACTCGTCGAACCCGTGCTCGCGGCCTTCGACCCGGACGCGCTCCTCGTGAGTGCGGGCCAGGACCCCGGGACGATGGACCCGCTCGGCCGGAACACGGTGACGAAAGCCGGCTTCGAGTCGTTGGGCGCGACCGCGCGCCAATTCGCCGACGACTACGCCGACGGGTCGCTGGCAATCGTCCAGGAGGGAGGGTACCACATCACGCACCTCCCGTACGCGACGCTCGGCGTTCTCGAAGGCGCACTCGACCACGAGACTGGCATCGAGGACCCGTTCGCGTGGATGCCCGGCGACACCGAATCCGCCCGCCGAGCAATCGACGACGCGGTCGCCGCGCACAGCGAGTACTGGCCGCTGGACTGAATCGCGACTTCCTGGACTTCGACTACTGCAGGGCCGCCTCGACCTTCTCGATTGGATGCGCGGGCTCGCCAGCGTCCGCTCGGTCAGAGAGCTGTGTGCGACACGACGTCCCCGGTGCGACCACGCTGTCCCCGTCGCTGTCACTGATGCCGTCGACGAGGATGTCCGCGATGGCCTGCGAGCGGTCGTAGTGCTCGCGCTCGTAGCCGAAACTCCCCGCCATCCCGCAGCACGTCGAATCCACGGGGTCGACGCGGTAGCCCGCGCGTCGGAGAACGCCGACGGCGTGGTGGTCGGTGCCGACCGCCTTCTGGTTGCAGTGCCCGTGGTAGGCCAGCGCCTCGTCGACACGCCCGAATCCGAGGTGGTCGTCGAGGCGTTCGCGGTCGAGGTACTCCATGACGCCGCACGTCTCCGCGGCCACCCGTTCGACGGCCGGCCCGTCCAGCAGGTCCTCGTAGTCGTCCTGCACGACGACCGCGTCCGAGGGTTCGACGAACACCGGCGTCCGGCCCTCGGCCACCGCGGGCGCGAGGACGTCGACTGTCGCCTCGGCGCGGGTTCGCGCGCGGTCCAGGAACCCCATCGAGTACGCCGGTCGCCCGCTCGGCCGCGCGTCGGTCACTTCGACGTCGACGCCCGCGGCTTCGAGGACGCGCACGGCGGCCTTCCCGGGCGCTGGATTCGAGTACTCGGTGAACGGGTCGGGGACCAGAACGACTCGGCCTGTCGGGCCGTCGGGCTCGCTCGATTCCCGTCCGGCCGCCCAGTCGGTGAACGTCGTTCGCTGGAACGTGGGCAGCGACCGCTCGGGCGCGATACCGACTGTGCGCTCGGCGAGCCAGCCCGCCCCGGGCACCTCGGCCGCCCAGTTCGACACCGGCGCGAGTCGACTCCCCCACGACAACAGGTGGTGGACGTCCGCGAACAGGCGCTCCCTGACGCTCGCGCCCTCCTGGTCGTGGTACTGGTGTTTCACTTCGGCCTTGAGCTTCGCGAGGTCGACCCCCGTGGGGCAGTCGCTCTTGCAGGCCTTGCAGCCAACGCACAGGTCCAGGACCGCCGCCTGGAACCGCTCGGTGTACAGTTCGTCATCCGGCAGGTCGCCCGAGATGGCCGCGCGCAGCATGTTCGCTCGGCCGCGCGTGGACTCGAGTTCCTCCCGCGACGCGCGGTACGTCGGACACATCACGTCCGACCCGGTCTGGCGGCACGTCCCACAACCGTTGCAGAGTTCGACGAGGTGCGAGAACCCGCCCTCGTCGCCGAAGTCGAGTTCCGTCGCCGGCTCGACGGACTGGTACGTCGGCCCGTATCGGAGTTTCTCCCGGGAGTCGGCGGGCTCCCCGGGCCTGAGCCGCCCGGACGCTGCGACGTCGGCTTCGTCGCGGTAGACGACCGTCCCCGGGTTCAGCAGCCAGTCGGGGTCGAACGCCGACTTCAGGTCCTTGAACGCGGTCCAGAGCTGTGGGCCGTACATCTCGGGGTTGAACTCGGTGCGCGCGAGGCCGTCGCCGTGCTCGCCCGAGAACGCCCCGTGGTGTTCCAGGACGAGACTGGTCACGTCCTCGCTGATTGCGTGCATCGTCTCCACGCCGTCCTCGGACTTGAGGTCCAACACCGGCCGGATGTGGAGCGTACCGACGCCGGCGTGTGCGAAGTACGCAGCCGACGTTCCGTGGTCCTCGAGGATGGCCTGGAACTCCGCGACGTACTCCGCGAGTTCCGCTGGCGGGACTGACGCGTCCTCGATGAACGGGTACGGCTTGGCGTCGCCCTCGAGACTCATCAGCAGCGGGATGGCGGCCTTCCGGAGTTTCCAGAGCGCCGCCTGTTCGTCGGCGTCGTGGGCTGCCAGCACGTCGAAGGCAGCGCCGCTCGCCACGAACTCCTCGGTGGTCGCGTCGACGGCGGCCGCCAGGTCGTCGTGGCACTCGTCGTCGAACTCCAGCATGAGCGCGGCCGCGCAGTCCCCGGGTATCGGCGCGGCGTACTCCGCGTACTCGGGGGAGTCCGCGGCGAGGCGGAACACCTCGTCGTCCATCAGTTCGACGGCGCTGGGGTCGTACTCGAGTGCGGTCGGCACCGCCGCGACGGCGTCGAGGAGGTCCTCGAAGCAGTACAGCGCGACCGCAGTCTCCTCGGGGACGGTGACCAGTTCGAGCGTCGCCTCCACGACGACGCCGAGCGTGCCCTCCGCGCCGACGAGCAGCCTCGCGAGGTTCAGCACGCGCTCGCCGTCCTCGGTCTCGGAGACGACCTTGTGGAGGTTGTACCCGGAGACACAGCGCTTGAGTTCCGGGTACCGGTCGTCGATCTCCGCCGCGTTGTCCTCGACGAGGCGCCGAACGGTCCGATATATCTCGGCCTCCCGGTCGTCCTGTTCGACGATGGCGTCCCACTCCGGGGAGTCCAGGGCGACGGGCCGGGCGTGCAGCAGCGACCCGTCCGCGAGCACCACCCGGAGTTCCTCGGTGTAGGCGTCCGTGATGCCGTACCGGACCGAGTGCGCGCCCGTGGAGTTGTTCCCGATGCCCCCGCCGATAGTCGCGCGATTCGAGGACGCGGGGTCGGGCGCGAACTTGAGGCCGTGCTCCGCGAGGTGGTCGTCGAGGTCGTCCTGGACGACGCCCGGTTCGACCGTCGCCCGTTTTGCGCCCGGGTCGACGGCCACGATCTCGTCCATGTACTTGCTCGTGTCCACGACCACGCACCCGGGGCCGACCGCCTGCCCGGCCAGCGACGACCCCGCGCCGCGCGGCAGGACGGGGACGTCGTGGTCGGCCGCGATGCGTACCGCCCGCTGGACGTCTTCGGCGTGCTTTGGGAGTACCACGCCCGCGGGGCGCGCGCCGTAGATGCTGCCGTCCGTCGCGTACAGCACCTGCGAGTACTCGTCGAAGCGAACCTCGCCGTCCACGGCCGCCCGCAGGTCGGCCGCGAGGGCGCCGTACTCGGCCGCGTCCGCGTGAGCGTGGCCGCTTGCTTCCGGGAACGGCCCGTCGTCGCTCAGGTCGGTTTCGTCTGTCGCCACACCCGACCCACGGACTCCTGGCAGTTAATGTCTCCCACAGATTCGGTTCCCTCCGGGACCCGTCCGGACGTGGCGACGGGAATTTGACGGTCGGTCGCGTCAGTACTATCGTGTCACTGAGCAGAGCGGCGACGACCCCCGACGCCGAGACGGGCGGGTCGCGGCGCGCCGTCGCCGTGGTCGTCGCTGTCGTCTTCATCGACCTGCTCGGGTTCGGAATCATCATCCCCGTGCTCCCGTTCTACGTGCGTTCGTTCGGCGTCAGCGACGTCTTCATCGGTCTGCTGGCGGCGTCGTACTCGCTGGCGCAGTTCAGTGCAGCGCCCGTGCTCGGCCGCGTCTCCGACGAACGCGGCCGTCGGCCGGTGCTGATGCTCTCGATGGGCGTCGCAGCCGTCGCCTGGGTGGTGTTCGGGTTCGCCGCGGAAGTCGGCGCTGCCGCGGGAACGACTGTCGGCCTCGTCGCGCTCTTCGGCGCGCGACTGCTCGCAGGGGCTGCCGGCGGGAACATCGCCGCCGCACAGGCCTACATCGCGGACGTGACCCCACCTGACAGGCGGGCCGGCGCGCTCGGTCTGGTCGGCGCGGCGTTCGGCCTCGGGTTCGTGTTCGGGCCCGCAATCGGCGGCCTCCTGGCCAGCGAGACGGCCGTCACCACCGCTCGCGCCCTGTTCCCGGGGTTCGTACCCGTGACCGAGTTCTCGCTCCCGAGTTTCGCCGCCGCCGGATTCTCGTTCCTCGCGCTCGTGGCGGCCGCCGTCGTGCTCGAGGAACCGGAGCGGACGCGGGGCCGCAGCACCCGGACGACGTTCGTCGACCAGTTCCGGACCGCGCTCGGCGACGACGCCCTCCGCCCGCTCGTCGTCGCGTTCTTCCTGACGTCGCTATCGTTCACCGGCATCACCGTGATGTTCGTGCCGTTCGTCGCGGACTTCTTCGGGTACGGGGCGACCGAAGCCGCGCTCTTCCTCGCGTAACTCGGCGCGCTCGGCATCGTCAACCAGGGCGCCCTCGTCGGCCGACTCTCGCGACGCTACACCGTCCGGCGCGTCGTCCAGGCCGGGGTCCTCTCGCTGTTCCTGGCGTTGCTGTCGCTGGCCGCGTCCCCGACCGCCGCGTCGACCTCGCTGTCCGCGGACGGGCCGGCGTGGCTGACCGGCGGCCTCCTGGTACTGCTGGCGTTCGGCGCGCTGGCGTCGTTCGGCAACGGCGCAATCAGCGTCGGCCTCGCGACGCTCGTGTCGAACGCGACGAGCGCGGAGTCCCAGGGGTCAGCGTTCGGCGTGACGCAGGGCGCCGGGAGTCTCGGTCGGACGGTCGGACCGCCGCTGGCCGCGGGCGCGTACGTGGTCGTCTACTGGTCGCCGTTCGTCGGCGGCGCGCTCCTGCTGGTCCCGGTCGCGGTGCTCCTGCGCACACGCTCGTAGCGCGCGCATTCGCCCGGACCCGGGTATACGCTCTCAGAGGGAGAGGAAAATGGCGTACGGGACGAGGAACAGGAGCACGGTCATCGCGACGAGCACGAGCCCGTAGCTGACGACGGTCCCGACGGCCGTCAGCCACGACGGGTGGTCGAACTGCTGGAGGTCGACGGTCATACTCGCATCTCGTAGCGGGACGTGCTAAAAGTTCGTGTTGCCGGGCGCCGCGGGGCGGGAGCCGTTTAGAGAACGTCGCGGGTTCGCGCGTCGCCGTTCAGACGATGTCGCCGATGCGCCGCGGCTCGCCGGACAGCGCGGGGTCGGGCTCGACGAGCTGGAGGACCTCGTGGTCGGTGACGTCGTGGTAGTCCTTGTCCGTGGCTTCCTCGATGAGTTCCTGTTCCATGCGGAACTCGGTGCCTTCGTAGACGATGTCGACGCCGTCGTCTTCGAACGAGAGGGTAGTCATACCGTACAGTAGTTTACGAACAGACTAAAGTCCGCCGTCCGACGGCTGGCGTGCGTTCTCGCGGGGTTTATTGGCGTGCGGGATATTGAGGGGAGTGTGCTCGGCCCGAACCCGATCGACCGGCTCACTATCCCAGACGGCACCACCGTCCAGGAACACGACGTCGTCGTGGACGGCGACGTGCTCGTGGGCGGCCAGTCCACCGTGGAACTCGGGGTTCGCGGCCGCAGTGTCGTCGCCGGCGAGCGCGTCTCTTTCGGCGGCGACATCGAAGCCGAGGGCGACTGCCGCCTCGACATGTGGTGTGACGTCGACGGGAACGTGCTCGCCAGCGAGGACGCCTACCTCGGCGAGCGCGTCCACATCACGGGCCGCCTCGTCGTCGGCGGCGACCTCGACATCGGCGACGACGTCGACATCGAGGAGGGGTTCGAGGCCTCCGGCTGGATCGTCATCCGGAACCCGATACCCACAATCACGTTCTTCGTCGTCTACCTCACCCACCTCCTCCAGATCGGCGAGGAGGAGGAAGCCGAGGAGCTCGTCGAGCAGTTCGCGGCGGACGGCGACGCCCAGCCGTTGACGATTCCCCGCTCCGGGAGTGTCTCCGACGACGCGTGGCGCGTCTCCACGCCCGCCGTCATCGGGAGCGACTGCCGCCTCCACGGCAACATCCGCGCGACGGACATCGAGGTCGGCGCGAACAACAACATCTTCGGGAGTCTGCGCGCCCAGGACGACGTCTCCGTGGGGTCCGGGACGAAGATTCACGGGGACGTCACCACACGAAACGGCGACGTGGAGGTCGCGAACGACGCCGTCGTGCTCGGTGACGTCTCCGGCCAGGATGTCCACATCCATCCGGACGCGGACGTGGACGGCGTCATCCGCGCCCGCGGCGAGATGCACCTCGGGAGTTCCACGGAGCGGGAGTCGGAGTAGGGACGCCGCTGCCAGAGAATTTTCGGCCCGCTGTACGAGTGTCCGCCGAATCACTGACACCGAGTCCGTAACTGTCCCGGGCTGTCGAGTCTGTGGCTGTCTCGGACTGCGGAGTCTGTGGCTGTCTCGGACTGCGGAGTCTGTGGCTGTCTCGGACTGGATGGACACTGAACGGGACTCGTAGCTGTCGGGGATTCTGCCGTCGGAAATCAGTCGAACTCCCGCCAGCTGGTGAGGTGGACAGCTGCTGCGAGGAACACGACTGCTAGGACGCCGAGTGCAGCGAACGTCCAGCCGACGCCGCTCGTCGAGTCGAGGATCATCAGCTTGCGGAGGCTCCGGTGGAAGTGCGTCACGGGACTGAATTCGGCGATCGTCTGGAGGGACGGCGGCATGAGGTCCAGCTCCCAGAATATCCCCGAGACGAACATCAACGGCAACGCGATGGCGCTCCCGAAGCTGATCGCCGCGTCCGGGTTCTGGACGACGCCACCGAGGGTCATTCCGAGCGCGGTGAACGCGATCGCGCCGAGCACGATCAGCGCAATCGAAAGCGGGCCCGGCACCGCCGACACCCCGAAGACCACCCACGCGACGGCAATCAGAATCATCGTGATTGCCACGGCGAGGATGGACTGCTGGATCACGTTCGCGACGATCCACTCGTGTTTTCGGAGCGGAGTTGCGGCCAGTCGTTTGAGGGTTCCGTCGCGTTTGAAGCCCGCAATCGCCGACGGAACTGTCATCACGCCGTTGATCAGAATCATCGCGACGACGAACGACGGCAGGAAGTAGTCCGCGGCGGCGAAGTCCCGCTGGCCACGCTCGTCGGCGCTCACAGCCACCGTCGGCTCCTCGACGCCGATCGAGCGGTCGTTGAACGTCGCCACCACGCTATCGAGGATGCTGCCGACAGCACCAGCACCCTCGTCGTCCGGCACTGTGTGCAGGGTTACGCGAACTGGGCCGGCGGTACTGCCCTCCGGCCGACTGGCTTCGAACGCGTCCTGGGCCGCCGCTACGTCCTCGCGCTGGGATTCGGACAGTTCGTCCTCGAACAGCGCCACCGTGTCCTGGATGACCGCCATCCGCACCCTGGCGCTCTCCGTCCGCACCCGCTCGTCGAACCCGTCCGGAATGACGAGCACCCGCTTGTACCCGGTCGCCTCCTCGACGTTGTCGGTGTCGGCGAGAACAGTCTCTGCGTCGATACGGTGGACGTCGAGTGGGTCGGTGTCCTCCAGAGCGGTGACGAGCGTGGCCGACAACGCAGTCGGTTCCCCGGTCGCGTCCACGTCGTTGTTCTGGACGCCGACCGCGAACTCGGTCGGGCCACCGGCAAAGACGACGCTGAAAATGACGAGCAGGATGAGCGGGAATAACAGCGCGAAGAAGACGGCTTCCCGGTTACGCGTCCAGTCGCGCAGTAACGTCACCGTCAGAGTCAGCAGGCGACTCACTGGAGTCCACCCGCAGGCGTGAGCGTCTTCCCTGCTAATTCCAGGAACACGTCCTCCATGCCCGGGCTGACGAGGTCGATCGCGTGTCCGGTGCCGGCGTCCTGGAGTGTACTGTAGGTGTCCTGGGCGCGCTGTCGGTCCTCGAAGACACCGATCAGCTCGCCGGTTCCGCTCCGGTGAACGGTCTGTGCCGATTCCTCGAGCACCCGTTCGAGCGAATCCGCCTCGTCGGTGGGGTTCGACTCGTCGAGGTGGACGACGACCGTGACCTCGCCGGCGTACGCATCGATGAGCCCGGCGACTGAATCGACCGCTTCGACGTGGCCATCGACGAGGAGCGCAACGCGGTCGGCGAGGTACTCGACTTCCGCCATGTCGTGGGTCGTCAAGACGACCGTCGTCCCCAGCTCCGGGAGCTGCTCGATCTGTTCCCACGTGGACCGTCGGGCGGCCGGGTCGAGGCCGGTCGTCGGTTCATCGAGAAACAGGATCTCCGGGTCGCTGACCAGCGCCATGGCGATGCCGGTGCGGCGTTGGTACCCGCCCGAGAGCGTATGATAGGGGTCGGATGCCCACTCCGCGAGGCCGAGCGTCTCGAGAACTGTATCGACGTCCAGTGGCTCCGAATGCAGGTCCCGTACCAGCGCGACGTTCTCTCGGACGGTCAACCGCTCGAACGTGTGGAACGACTGGGGGACCACGCCGATTCGGTCCTTGATCTCGTAGAGGTCGGTTTGGAGGTCCAGGCCGAGGACCTCTGCGTCTCCGCTCGTCGGCGTTCTGAGGCCCTGCAGAATCTCGATCGCCGTCGTTTTCCCGGCACCGTTGGGGCCCAGCAGGCCGAAGATCTCGTTTGCCAGGATTTCGATGGAGACGTCGTCGACGGCGACGGTGGACCCGTATTCCTTCCGGAGGTCCGTCGTCCGAACGACGCGCGCAGGCTCGTCGGAAGCCATCGGAACGTGGTGAACCTCTTCGAGGAATGAAAAAAGCGTTTGGGAGTACTACCGACTCGCGCGTTCGCACCCGAACGCTCCCCGTCCGCACCTGCTGGCCGCGCTGAACGGGAAGCGTTGGACGCCTACCTGTCGATCTCGCCGTCGAACGGGTCCTCGATTTGGCCGGCGATGGCTTCGAGCGCGTCCGTGACGGTGACGAGGCCGCGGACGCTGCCGTCCTCGTCGGTGACGAGCGCGAGTTCCTGTCGTTCGGCCTGGAACCGGTCGATAGCGTCACTCACTGACTCGGACGCGGACAGCGTCAGCGGCGGATGTGCGACGTCCTCCAGTGTGTCTTCGCCGGCCTGGAGGTCGTCGAGGTCCCGGAAGACCTCGGGGAGGTAGACGATGCCCCGGTAGTCCCCGAGAGACTCGCCGACGAGCGGATACCGGACGTGGGGGTGGTCGGCCATCCGCTGGCGGTTCTCCTCGAGGGACTGTTCGGTGGACAGGGCGACGATTTCGTCGGCGTCGTTCATCACCGCCCTGACCGGGACGCGGCCGATCTCCAGCGCACTGAGCACCTCGGTGAGGCGTTCGTCCGAGAGGTCGCCGCGTTCGAGCACCGACGCCGTGCGGTGGCGGAGGTCCGCGCGGGTCTCGATGACCTCCTCCTCGGTCTCCAGCCACGCGCCGGTCATCTCTACGCCGAACAGCGCGAGCGTCCACTTCGCGACGCTGTCGCCGATGCGCATCACCGGCGAGATGAGTTTCGCGAACCAGTACAGGGGGGTCGCGCCGTACTCGCAGACCTGCTTGGAGCGCTCGACCCCGAGGTACGTCGGCGTCTGTTCGCCGTGCGTGAGGTGGACGAGATTGATGATGACGAACGCGAGCACGCTCCCCGCGCCGACGGCCGCCAGCGCGCTGTTCCGGAAGACCGGTTCGAAGACGGCAGCGAGCGCGGGTTCGGCGACGATGCCGACCGCGATGCTCGACGCGGTGATGCCGACCTGACAGCTCGTCAGGTAGATCTCGAGGTCCTGGGTCATCTCCCACGCGCGCTCGAGGGCGGGCGTGTCGAACTCTTCCTCCGGGTACTGCCGGACGCGCGTCAGCGCGAACTCGATTGCGACGAAGAACCCGTTCGCGAGGATGAGCGCGACGCCCGCGACGAGACGGACGCCGACCGCCAACGTGTTCATCGAACGAGGGTTCCCGCGTCTCCCGAATATCTTTTGTGGTGGTCGCGCCGGCCCCGCCGACGGGGTCCAACCGAAAACCCTTCCGTCGCGGTCCGGCTAATCGAGGGTATGTTGTCTATCGCGCTTGCCGGGAAGCCGAACGCCGGCAAGTCGACGTTCTACACCGCTGCGACTCGCTCGGAGGTGGACGTCGCGAACTATCCGTTCACCACTATCGACGCGAACCGCGGTGTCACGCACGCGCGAACGGAGTGTCCGTGCCTGGAGCGCGAGGAGCGCTGCGGGAACGAACACTGCCACGACGGGAAGCGCTACGTCCCAGTGGAACTCCTGGACGTCGCGGGTCTCGTGCCGGGCGCCCACGAGGGCCGCGGCCTGGGTAACCAGTTCCTCGACGAACTCACGAACGCGGACGTCATCGTGAACGTCGTGGACGCGTCGGGTGCGACGAACGAGGAGGGCGAACCCGTCGAAGTCGGCACCCACGATCCGCTGGAGGACGTCGACTTCATCGAGGCGGAGATGGACCTCTGGCTGGCCGGCATCGTCGACCGCAACTGGGAGTCCGTCGAGCGCCAGTCCCGCAGTCCCGGCTTCGACATCGAGGAAGCGGTCACAGACCTGATGACGGGGTTCGGGGCGACCGAGTACGACGTCGCGGGGGTGCTGCGGGGGATGGAGTACTCCGAGGACCCCGTTCAGTGGACCGAGGACGACCGGGAGGCGCTCGCGCGCGGCATCCGGCGTCGGACGAAGCCGATCGTCGTCGTGGCGAACAAGATCGACGTGGCGCCCGCGGAGAACGTCCAGCGGTTGCTCGACCTCGACAAGCCGGTGGTGCCGGCGACCGCGCAGGGCGAACTCGCGCTCCGCCGCGGCGCGGACGCAGGGTTCATCGACTACGACCCCGGCGACGAGGACTTCGAGATCACTGGCGACGTCAGCGCCGACCAGACGGAGGCCCTGGAGGCCCTCGGGGAGACGATGCAGGAGTACGGCGGCACGGGCGTCCAGCAGGCGCTGAACCACGCGGTGTACGACCTCCTGGAGATGGTGACTGCGTACCCCGTACAGGACGCCTCGAAGTGGACGGACGCGAAGGGCAACGTCCTGCCGGACGCGTTCCTCCTGGAGTCGGGGTCGACCCCCGTGGACCTCGCGTACGCGGTCCACTCCGACATCGGCGACGGCTACCTCCACGCCGTCAACGCGAAGACCAGCCGCGAGGTCGGCGAGAGCTACGAACTCGAGGAGGGCGACGTCATCAAAATCGTCTCCACCGCGAAGTAGCGAAGTGCCAGCGAGGCAGCCAGTACTAAGTCAGCGCTCGCCGGACGCGACGAACACGCCGACGTCTTTCGTGACGCGGAGTTCGCCGCCGTTGCCGTCCATACGGGCGCGGAACTCGTCGGCGATGTCCATCGCGTCGCCCTCGTCGAACCCCGGGAGTGAGAGCACGTACGCGACCAGCGGTTCGTGGTTGGTGACGCGGAGTTCGTCGTCGAACCGGCGCAGTTCGACGTCCGCGAACTCTCGACGGAGCTGTTCGGCGCCGTTCTCCAGGCTGAACGCGAGTTCGTCGGGCACGTCACCGAATTCGCCGGCGACGTCGAACACCTCGGCGAGGTTGTTCTCGCCGTTCGTGGACGCGTACAGCGTCCCCGACGGCTTCAGGACGCGCCGTATCTCTGCGAGTGCCGTCTCGCGGCCGACGTCGTCGAGGTGGTAGAGCACGTGGTGGGCGGTGACGGCGTCGAATGCGTCGTCGGGATACGGGACGTCGCGAGCGTCGACGGCGTCGAAGTTGAAGTCGTGGCTAAAGTCCTCGAGGGCCTCCATCGCGTCCATCACCATCCCGGAGGAGTTGTCGGTGACCGTGACGTCCCACGTCTCCGGGAGTCTGTCGTCGTTGACCGCCCAGAACGCGCCGTGGCCGGCGCCCAGCGAGAGAACGCTGGCAGCGTCGGGGAGGTCGAACTGGTCGAACAGCCACTCGTGGAGGGACTTCGACGCGGTGGAGAACCGCTCGTGCAATACCTGTCGGGCGGCCAGGTTCGACGCGTCGGCGTACTGCTCGGCGAGCGCGTCGTCGTCCTGCCAGGCGTGCATGTCCGGTGTGTCTGGCTACACGGCCTTCAGCCCACCGTTGTGTCACGCGAGCGGCCGGAACCACACCGCAGCGACCAGTACGGCGAGGAAGACGTAACAGCCGCGCACGAGCAGCATCGTCGCGATTGTCGGGTCGGTGCGGGCCGCGAACGCGGCGACGACCCCGAACGCCGCGACGGCCGCCACGGAACTCGGTGGGAACACTGCCAGCGCGGCGAGTGCGACGACACCGACCATCGAGGCAGCCATCAGCGCGTACGCGAACCGCCGTGCACCCGAGCGCCCGAGGACGACGGCGACGCTGTGCTTGCCGATGGAGCGGTCGTACTCGTAGTCCTGCGCGTCGTCCACTACTTTCACGCCGGACAGCAGGACGAGCAGCACGGACGCGAACGCGAGCGGCCGGACGGCCAGCACCTCCGCTTGGGCGTAATAGCCGCCGACTAGCGCGACGGCGATGCCCAGCGGGTAGCCCGTCGTCGTGGTCACGGGATGCGTGTCGAGTTGCGGCGCGTGGTGGTAGGCGATGAGCCACGCGGGCACGGCGAGCGCCGCCGCCCACGGACCGACCAGCCACCACAGCGCCGCCGCGAACGCCGCGAACGCGATCGTCGAGCCCCGGATTGCCAGCCGACAGCCGGCTTCCGTGAGCGGGTGGTCGTCGTCCTCGCCGCGGACGTGGAAGTCCACCAGGCCGTCTTTGAGGTGGGCGGTGTACACGGCCGCGAACATCGCGGCGACGTGGACGCTCAGTACGAGCAGGGAGAATTCGCCGGCGAGCACCGCGCCGAACGCCGACGCGGCCAGCGGCGGCAGCATGAACACGGGATGGACCTGGGACGCGAGCGCCCTGACGGCCGCTCCCGTTCCCTCGCCGTGCCGTGCGACCTGCATACACACCCCATAGGCTGCGGGCCGCATAACTCTCAGGGGGTCGAACGCACCCTGTCGACGAACTCCACCGTAACGGGGACGTCTCGACCCGTTCGCTCGGCGATCTCGGCGCGCAGGCGGTCGGCCAGTTCGGGATACCCCTCGTCAGCAGGGCGTTCGACGACGACGGTGACCCCGTACTCGTCGCTGACCACTGGCACCGTCGCGCGCACGCTGACGAGTGTCAGCGCCTCGTACTCGTCGTCCGCCAGCGCGTCCGTCACCGCGCGGTTCACGTCGCGCTCGTGGGTCATCTGGTCGGTGGCCATCGCCAGCGTGCCGCTCAGTGTCGCAACGAGGAGCATCGCGACCGCGGCGACTCGTGCGTACCGGCGCAGCGGCACCGACCCCCACTCAGTCGGCCGGTAGTCAAGCTGCCAGAGGACGAACGGGGCGACGACGTTGATGGCCGCGAAGTTCGACACCAGCAGAAGTGCCGCGCCCGCCGCGACCACCGGCAGGTTCCACGCGATGCCGATGCCCACCGTCGCTGCCGCCGGGATGAGCGCGGCAGCGACCATCACGCCGACCAGCGACACGGGCAGCGCCGTCGCGATGCCCAGCGACCCGGCTGCGCCCGCCGCGAACCCGACGACGAGCGTCAACGCGCCCGGCGAGATGCGCTGTCCGATCTGGTTCACTGTCGTCACGTCGAGCTGTGCGGGGACGAAGCCGGCGGTCTGCAGCAGCCACCCGACGGCCGCCGCACCGGCCATCGCCGCCACCAGGCTGAACACCTGGGTGCGGAGCCCATCCCACACCATCCGGCGCTTGGCGAGCACCAGACCGACGGCCGCGGTGAGGGCGGACCCGACCTGTGGCGCGATGACCATCGACCCCACGACGAGCGCGGGCGAATCCAGCAACAGGCCGGAGACCGCCACGAGTGACGACAACAGCGTCATCGAGTAGTACGTCGCCGCGTTCGGCGTCATGTCGTGGGCTTTCGCGGACAGCTCCTCGGGGTCGATGGACTCGTCGGCCTCGCTGCCAGCGACGAACCGGGATTCGAGTTCGTCGAAGTGCTCGGTCGCTGCGCTCTCCGCGTTCGACACCACTCGGTAGCGGTCGTCGTAGCCCGCGTCGCGCAGGTCCGAGAGGAGTGGTTCGACGGCCTGAGCGGGCAGCGGGAACTGGACGAGCGTCTCGTTTTCGCCCGACAGCAGGACGTAATCTACGCCCTCGTCGTCGAGCACGTCCAGAATGGCAGACCGTTTGTCGGGCGGGAGTGCGATTTGGACGAGCCGCACACGAAGCTGTTCGCTGTGCGGACCGTAAACAGTTCGGCCAGCTACCGGATTGTAGACAGTTCAGCCGGGTAACGGTTCGAAACAGTTCGACCGGCTGGGGGCGGACACAGTTCTCCCGACTACTGGACCGCGTTCGTCGCTGCGCGCATGACGTCCAGGGCGTCCCGGAGTTCCGCCATGTCGGTGGCGTACGAGATTCGCGCGTAGCCCTGGCCGTTGTCACCGAACGCGCCGCCGGGGACGACGACGACGCCGCGGTCGATGACTTCGTCCACCCAGCCGTCGGGGACCTTCGGCATCGCGTAGAACGCGCCCCGCGGCGTCGGTACGTCCAGCCCCATGTCCTCGAGTTCGTCCAGGATGACGTCGCGGCGCTGCTGGAAGGAGTCGACCATCTCCTCGACGACGCCCTGCGGGCCGGTGAGCGCGGCTTCCGCGGCGTACTGGGCGGGCGCACTGGCGCAGGCCTGTGCGTACTGGTGGACGCGCAGCATGCGTTCCGCGCGGCGCTCGCTGGCGGCGACCCAGCCGAGTCGCCACCCCGTCATCGAGTACGTCTTCGAGCACGCGTTCACCACGACGACGTTGTCGGTCTCCGCGAACTCGATGGGCGACCGGTGTTCGCCCTCGAAGACGATGTGTTCGTACACCTCGTCGCTGATGCACAGCACGTCGTGTTCGTCTGCGATGCGCGCGAACTCCCGCATGTCCTCGGGGTCCTGGACCGCGCCTGTGGGGTTCGCGGGGGAGTTCACGACGAAGGCCGCGGTGTTCTCGGTGATGCGTTCCTCGACCGTCGCGGGGTCGAGCGTCAGGTCCTCGCGCAGCGGGAGCGGCACGGGGTCGCCGCCAGCAATCCGCGTGAGCGCGTCGTAGGAGACGAAGCCCGGGTCCGGGAACAGCACTTCCTCGCCGGGGTCGACGTGGGCTTCCAGCGCGATGTGGAGGGCTTCGCTCCCGCCGGCAGTCGCGATGATTCCCTCGGGCGGAACGTCGACGTCGTTGTCACGCGCGTGCTTCTGGACGATTGCGTCGACGAGTCCCGGGGTGCCGCGATTTGAGGTGTAGGCGTCGGCCTTGCCCGCTTCGATGGCGTCGACAGCTGCCTGTCGCGCGTGCTCGGGGGTCGGGAAGTCGGGTTGGCCGAGTCCGAGGTTGATGGCGTCCTCGCCGGCAGCCTCGAACACTTCGCGGATGCCACTGATGGAGACCTGCTCGACGCGCTCGGAGAACTCCGTCATACCAGACACCCGGTCGCCGGACGTGATAATTCTACTCCTCCCGGCGACGCCGCCGCGCCGCGACCACTTTTGTCACTCCAGTGCGACGACCCGCGCATGGACGTGCGCCCCCTCGACTCTCGACGCGATTTACAAGGCGTCCACCGGGTGAACGTGCTGGCGTGGCGTGAGGCCTACGACGGCATCCTCCCCGAGTCGGTCCTCGAGGAGCGCAGCGTCGACCTGCCACCGGGGGACGCCGCCGCGCAGTACGACCGAATCCGGTCACAGCCCGGGTGCTTTCTCGTCGCCGCCGACGCCGACGTCATCCGCGGGTACCTCTTCCTCAGGTGGGGCCACGACAGCAAGCACTTCGTCGACGCCGACGAGGCCGGCCTCAAGGAGATCTACGTCGAACCCGACTACTGGGGCGAGGGAATCGGCACGCGCCTGCTCGACCGCGCGCTCGACGAACTGCCCGACCACGTCGACGCCGTGAAACTGGAGATGCTTGCAGGCAACGGCGTCGCACAGTCGTTCTACGAGTCCCGCGGGTTCGAGCAGGTCGGGTCCACGGAGTTCGAACTCGGGGACGACACCTACCCGACGGACATCTACGAGAAGCGCCTGTAGTCAGCGACGCTCCGTCGCTCGCTGGACCGCGACGGTCAGCGACTCGGTGGGCATCCGCCGCGTTGCCTCCGCGACGCCCACCCACTCGTACTCGTCGTGTTCGTGGTTGAGTTCGACGCCGCGGTCGGCCGTCTCGCACGCGTACACGACGGTGAACATCGGTTCGCCGCCGGCCGTCTGCCACAGGTCAGTCGCCGTCTGGACCGGTTCGCCGACGCCGACTGTCAACCCGGTCTCTTCCCGGAGTTCCCGAGCGAGCGCCTCTGCGGCGGCCTCGTCGTCCTGCACGCGGCCGCCCGGAATCGACCACGGATGGCTCGCGGCGGACCGAACCACCAGCACGTCGCCATTCGGCCCGAACACGGCCGCCTTCTGTGTGACGTAGCCGTAGAAGTTCGACTCCGAGTCTGCGCATCCACTCATCGCCCTCACGTCTGCTTGACAGTACTTAAACGCTCGCGAGTACCGGGGCCGACTCGAACACTGTCACACCAGCATCAGTGACCCGGGCGGGACCCGAGGTCCCGCTGGGAGTGCGAATGGCGCAGCGCCGCGAGCAGCGGGCGGTCGCCGGAGGCGACCCGACGAGTAAAAGGGTACTAGTGGAACATCCGCATGGGGCGGGCCTGGGTGGCTTCCTCGTCGCCGGCTTCCTGCATGGCTTTCGCGAGCTGTTGTTTCTGTTCGCGGATTTCCTCGGCGCGGTCGACGAGGTCATCGGTGGGGACGTCGACGTCGGCGAGGGGTTCGACGGTGACGTCGATGAGGCGTTTGGCGGCGGCGGGGTCGGGGAACTGGGGGTCGGATTCGACGACGAGGCCGGCGGCGTCGACGCTGGATTCGCTGGCGGCGTTGATGAGGGCGCCGGTGGGGCCGCCGATGAGGCCGCGTTCGGGCGGGGTTTCGATGCCGTTGTCCTGGAGGCGGTCGGCGGTGGCGTCGGTCGTGGCGATGCCGAAAACGTCCGGGAGCGTGCTGGGGTCGTGGTCTTCGATGGGGAGGCCGCTGAGGTAGAGTGGGGTGGCGTCGCGGCTGGCGAGCCATTCGGTGAAGCAGTCCGAGAAGTCGACGGTGGCCTGTCGGGAGATGGGGACGTCGGACTGGAGCGCGAGCAGGTCCCGGGACTCGTCGGCGTACACGCGGACGGGCGGGAGGACGTCGCGACTGTCTTCGTCGTAGATGGTGACGGGTGGGACGCCGTCGCATTCGATGCTGGCGACGTAGTCCATGTCGAAGGTTTCGATGAGGTGGTCGGTCGTGATTTTGCCGACGAGGCCGACGCCTGGGAGGCCTTCGACGAGCGTTGGAGAGTCGAGATCGGGTTCGGCGGTGTCACGTACGCGGGCCATAGTGACACCGTCGACTGGCGAAGGCATAAAAATGAGGCCGCAGGTGGGTGTCTATTCAGTCGACTCGCCGTCCAGGGACGCCAGCAGTTCCGGGTCGGTGCGGAACTTCAGGACGTTGTGGACCGCGGAGTTCCGGAGGTTTGAGACGACGCTGCCGTGTTCCTTGTAGAACTCGTGGATCCACCTGGACTCCTGTTCGCGGGTGCGGAACATCATCACGGACTTCCACTGGTACTCGCCGTCCGAGAGGAAGTAGAAGAGGGTGTGTTTGTTGTCGCGGATGTACGCCATGGCGTCGCGCCACTCGTCGGCGAAGTGATCGGGGTCGAACTTGAACTCGAAGAGGCCGAAGATGAAGTACTCCTCGTTGGGGACGACGGCCTCGCGGAAGACGCCGTCCTCGCGCATCTTCCGGATGCTCTCGCTGACGGTGACGTGTGAGACGTCGATGTCGTACTCGTCGCCGAGGAGGTCCGCGAGCTCCCGGGAGGAACGCTGGGGGTCCTTGGAGAGCTCCTGCAGGATGACCACGTCACGGTGCTTGAACGACCAGGACGGCGTCTCGGACATGTCGGCGTGTTCAGGGCCATCAGTGGTGTGCGTTTCGGTTGTCAGAGTTAGCGCTGGAAAGGTGAGCCTGTGTCCCTCGAGCAGTGGAAAGGGCTGCTGCCGAAGTCAGGTACCGGGAGTTCACGTCACCGAACTTATTTAACGATTGTTAAGGAACGTTTACGCATGCCAGGCGGCGCAGACATGACACTCCGGCAGTTCCTGTGGCGGGCGGAGAACGTGTTCGGCGACCGGGAGGTCGTCTCCCGCACGCACAGAGGCATCGAGCGGTACACCTACGAGGAGTACGCTGACCGCGTCCGAAAACTCGCCAGCGCGCTCGACGAGTTCGGCGTCGAGGAGGGTGACCGAGTCGCGACGTTCGCGTGGAACCACCACTGGCACCTGGAGACGTACTACGGCGTCCCGTGCCTCGGCGCGCAACTCCACATGATCAACCTCCTGTTGCCCGACACCCACGTCCAGCACCTGGTCTCGGACGCCGAGGACAAACTCGTGTTCGTGGACGCGACGATGGTCGACAAACTCGAGGGCGCGTACGACGCCGACGCCTTCGAGAGCGTCGAACAGTTCGTCGTCATGGGGGACCAGGTGCCCGACACGACGCTGGCGCCGATCACTGACTACGAGTCGTTCGTCGAGTCCGGCGACCCGGACTTCGAGTTCCCGGACGTCGACGAGGAACAGCCCGCCGGAATGTGTTACACGTCCGGTACGACGGGGATGCCGAAGGGCGTCGAGTACACCCACAAGATGTACTGGGCGCACACGATGTCGCTGCTGACGGGCGAACTCGGCCTGCGGAACACGGACGTCGAACTCACCGTCGTCCCGATGTTCCACGTCAGCGGGTGGGGGCGCCCCTTCGCGACTATCGCGTCGGGCGCGAAGACCGTCCTCCCGGGCCCGAACCCCGAACCCGCCGACATCGCCTCGCTCGTCGAGAACGAGGGCGTCACGAAGAGCGCCGGCGTCCCGACGGTCTGGCGCGGCCTCCTCCAGTACGCTCGCGAAGCCGACCCGGACCTCTCGTCGCTGGAGTTCGCGCTCTGCGGCGGCGCTGCCACCCCGAAGGGCCTGATTCGCGCGTACCGCGACGAGCTCGGCGTGGAGCTCGCCAGCGGGTACGGGATGACAGAGACGACGCCAGTGACCCACATTTCCGAGCACCGGCCGGAGACGCGGGACTACGAGGGCGAGGACCTCCTGGAGTTGCGCGCGCACGCCGGCCTGCCGGCCCCCGGCGTCGAGATGCGCGTCGTCGGCGACGACGGCGAGGCGGTCCCGTGGGACGGCGAGTCCCTCGGCGAACTCCTGATGCGGGGACCGTGGGTCACACAGGAGTACTTCAACGCGCCGGAGAAGACCCGCGAAGCGGTCACGGAGGACGGCTGGCTCCGAACCGGCGACATCGTGCGCGCCCACGAGAACGGCTACGTCGACGTCGTCGACCGCGTGGACGACCTCGTGAAGAGCGGCGGCGAGTGGATCTCCAGCGTCGAAGTCGAGAACCGCATCATGGGCCACGAGGACGTCGAAGAAGCGGCGGTCATCCCCGTCGAAAACCCGCAGTGGGACGAACGCCCGGCGGCGTTCGTCGTCCCGGACGGCGACGTCGACGAGAGCCAGCTGCGAGAGGAACTACAAGCCTACGTCACCGAGAAGTACCCCGACTGGTGGTCGCCGGACGCCGTCCGGTTCATCGACGAGATCCCGAAGGGCTCGACCGGGAAGTTCTCGAAGGTGACGCTGAAAGACGAGTACGTCGACGACAGCCTCCGCGAACGCGTCGAGGAAGCCGCACCTGGGGAGTAATTCAGCCACGCTCGAAGTCGAGCCGGATCGGGAATCCAGCGACGCACGGCGCGTTCTAACCGTCGCTCATACCTCCCGTAGTTTTTCCTACAGTGGCCGCCAACTCATGGCCATGACTGACCACTCCGACGAGTACGTGTCGCGACTCGTCGACGAACCCGCGCTCCGGGCGTATCTGGCGGACGCGGTGGGGCCGGCCGAGGAGTTCAGCGTCGAGCGGCACGCAGAAGGCCATTCCAACGAGACGCTGTTCGTGGAGTGGGGCGGCCGCGACCTGGTCGTGCGGCGGCCGCCGCCCGGTGAAACCGCCGAGACGGCCCACGACGTGCTCCGGGAGTACCGCGTCATGGACGCCCTCCAGGACACCGACGTTCCCGTTCCGGAGACGGTCGCGGCCTGCGAGGACCACGACGTCATCGGCAGCGACTTCTACGTGATGGAGCGCGTCCGCGGGGACGTCCTTCGCGACGAGGAACCAGCGCGGTTCGCCGACGCCGAGATGCGCGAGAGCGTCGGGAACGAACTCGTGGACACGCTCGCGGCCATCCACGACGTCGACGTCGAGGCCGTCGGCCTCGGGGAGTTCGGGCGGCCGTCGGGCTATACGCGGCGCCAGGTCGACCGCTGGCGGAAACAGCTCTCGTGGGCGTTCGAGGTCACCGAAGCGGAGCGCGAAGTCCCGAAACTGGAGCGCGTGGGCGCCTGGCTCGACGACAACGTCCCGGACGACCATCCGGGGACGCTCGTCCACGGCGACTACAAACTCGACAACGTCGTGTACGCGCCCGGGACGCCGCCGGACCTGGCGGCCGTCCTGGACTGGGAGATGGCGACGCTCGGCGACCCGCGAGCGGACCTCGGGTGGATGCTGAGCTACTGGCGCGACGCGAAGGACCCGGAGCCGGTGGTCGAGGACCTCGCGAACCGGTTCGTGGAGCGCGACGGCTACCCGACCCGTAGGGACCTCGTCGACCGCTACGAGGCCGCGACGGGAAATGAGTACACGAACGACCGGTTCTACCGCGCGCTCGCCGTCTACAAACTCGCGGCGCTCGGGGAGATGTTCTACCGGCGCCACCTCGAGGGGAACGCCGACGACCCGATGTACCCCCTGATGGAGGATCGGGTGCCGGGGCTCGCAGAGCGCGCCACTCGCATCATCGACGGCGACGAACCGCTCTGAGGCGGCTGCCGCCAGCGCTGCTCGCGGCGGCCAGAGTGGATTTACAATCGCATCCTTTGCGACGCCTTGGATTACCATCGTTCAACGTCCGGGCCGGGATTAATGGTGGAGGAGGCGGAGGACTCGGACATGGACGACAAAATCGAGCGCGTCGCGGTTCTCGGCGCGGGCAACATGGGCCACGGCATCACCGAGGCGGCGGCAATCGCGGGCTACGACGTCGTGATGCGGGACGTCGACGAGGACGTCCTGGCGGACGGATACGAGCAGATCGAGTGGAGCATCCGGAAACTGGTCGAGAAGGGGGAACACGACGCCGACCCGGACGCCGTCCTCGACCGCATCGACACCGCGACGGACCTCGAACGAGCGGTCGCGGACGCCGACGTGGTAATCGAGGCCGTCCCCGAGAAACTCGCGCTGAAGCGCAACGTCTTCACGGACCTCGAGGAGTACACCAACGAGGACGCGCTGCTCGCGACGAACACCTCCTCGCTGTCCATCACGGACATCGCGGCCGCGACCGACACCCCCGAGCGCGTCGTCGGCCTCCACTTCTTCAACCCGCCCGTCCGGATGGACCTCGTGGAAGTCGTCTCCGGCGAACAGACCAGCGACGACACCGCCCAGCGGACCTACGAGTTCGCGGAGTCCCTGGGGAAGACGCCGATATACGTCCGCAAGGACGTCAACGGCTTCGTCGTGAACTCGGTGCTCGGCCCGTTCGTCGAGGAGCCGGCGTGGATGGTGTCCGCCGACGAGGCGACGGTCGAGCAGGCCGACGCCGCGATGGTCCACGAGCGCGGCTACCCGATGGGGCCGTTCGAACTCTCGGACCTCACGGGCATCGACGTCGGGTACCACATCCGCGAGGAAGCCGGGAAACCGATTCCGCCGGTCATGGAGGAGCGGGTGGAAGCCGGGGACCTCGGCAGGAAGACGGGACGGGGATACTACGACTACGAGGACGGCGAGGGCGCGACCTACGAACCCGAGGACGCCGAGGGGTTCGACTGGCTCCGCGTCGAAGCCCGGATGGTCAACGAGGCCGCGAAACTCGTCGGCGGCGACGTGGCGACGCCCGAGGCGGTGGACACGGGGATGCGCCTCGGCACCGGCTTCCCGGAGGGGCCGTGTTCGCGCGGCGACGACCTCGGCCTCGACGCCGTCCTCGAGAAACTCCGCGACTCCCGGGCGGCGACCGGGAGCGACCGCTTCGAGCCGGCTGACTACCTCGTGGACCTGGTCGAAGCGGGGAAGACGGGCGTCGACGCGGGCGAGGGATTCTACGAGTACGACGAGTAGGGCGTTACTCCGCGGACCGCCGTCAGTCCGGGAGGAACGCGCGGAGTTCCTCGCGGTACGCGTCCGTCCGGTCCTCGACGACCCAGTGGTAGGCGTCCTCGAGTTCGACGACCGCTGCGTCGCCGCTGACGTCGTCGACGAGGCGCTCGGCGTACGAGACGGGCTGGAGAACGTCGTCGGCGCCCCAGAGACAGCAGACGTCGGCCGTGATGGCGCCGTAATCCAGTTCCGTCGTGTGATTCGTGTTCGTGGCGACGGCGTTGCGAACCAGCGAGCGCTGGCCGCCGTCCCGCAGCCACGGTGCCTTCATTCCGTCCACGAACGCCTCGTGGCCGCTCGGGTCGGCGTAGACGCCGTCGCGGTACGCGACGTCGAGTTTCGCCGCGAAGTCCTCGCGCGGCGTATCGGCGTTCTCGGGGAGACCGAGTGTGCTGATGAACTCCACCGGCCAGGAGTCGTAGCAGGCCGCGTTCGACACGACGAGGTTCGCGACGCGCTCGGGTTCGTGGGCGGCGTACCGGAGCGCCACGCCGCCGCCGATGTCGTGAGCGACCAGCGAAACCTCGTCGCCGCCGTGTTCCTCGACGAGGTCTGCGAGGACCTGCTCCTGCGCGCGAATCGAGCGGTCGAACCCGTCCCGCATCGCGGAGTTCCCGTAGCCTGCGAGGTCGGGGGCCAGCACGTGGTAGTCGTCGGCGAGCGCGGGCGCGACGCCGCGCCAGAGGTACGACCACGTCGGGATCCCGTGCAGGAAGACGACCGTGTGGACGCTGGGGTCACCCGCTTCGAAGTAGGCGATGTCGACGTCGTGGCCGTCCACGTCGACGGTGGTCTCGTCCTGGTGTTCGGGCCACTCCTCGTGGGTCAGGTCGCCGGGCTCGGTGCTCATGGGTCAGAGGACGCGGTCCGCGATGATGTTCTTCTGGATTTCGCTGGTCCCCTCGTAGATTTTCGTGATGCGGGCGTCCCGGTAGTACCGCTCGGCGGGGTGGTCGGTGACGAATCCCGCGCCCCCGTGAACCTGGAGCGCGTCGTCTGCGACCTCGACGGCGTGTTCGGAGGCGAACAGCTTCGCCATGCTCGCGAACTTCGCGGCGAGGTCGTCGTCACCGGATTCCACGAACGAGGCGGCGCGGTACGTCAGCGACCGGGCGGCCTCGACTGCGGTCGCCATCTCCGCGACCATGTGCTCGATGGCCTGGTAGTCCTTGATGAGTTGGCCGCCCTGCTCGCGCTCGTTCGCGTACTCGATGGCGGCGTCGAGCGCGGCCTGCGCGGTCCCGAGCGCCTGCGCGGCGACGTTCACGCGCCCCGACGCGAAGAAGTCCATCAGCTGGTAGAACCCCTCGTTCACCTCGCCGACGACGTGCTCCTCGGGGACGCGAACGCCGTCGAGTTTGATCTCCGCGAGGTCCGACGCGCGGATGCCGAGCTTGTTGTCGATCTTCGTCGGCCGGAATCGGTCAGTGTCCGTCGGCACGAGGAACGCCGTGATGCCGCGGTGCGCCGGCTCGACCTCGGTGTCCGTCTTCGCCATCACGACGGCGACGTCCGCGACGGTCCCGTTCGTGATCCACATCTTGTCGCCGTCGATGACGTACTCGCTTCCGTCCTTCTCGGCGCGCGTTTCGATGCCCGCGACGTTCGACCCGTGGGCCGGCTCGGAGATGCAGCTACAGCACGCCGAGTCGCCGTTGGCTATTCGCGGCAGCCACTCCTCTTTCATCCACTCGTCGCCGTACGTCGCCAGCATGCTCGTCCCGAACCCGCGAGCGCTGATTGCGGAGCCGATGCCGGGGTCTGCGCGCCACAGTTCCTCCGTGACGAGAACCGAGGACAGCGTGTCCATGCCCGCGCCGTCGTACTCGCGTGGAATCGTCGGCGCGACCAGGTCCAGGTCCGCGGCACGCTCGACGATGTCCGCGGGGTACTCCCTGGACTCGTCGTGATCTCGGGCGACCGGCTCGATTTCCGCCTCGCCGAACTCCCGGACTGCCGTGCGGATCGCCCGCTGCTCGTCGGTCAACTGGAAGCTCATACCTCGGGGCTCTCCATGACGTCCGGGACGCCCGCGGCGGAGACGGTCTCCCCAACGATGTAGGAACTCGCGGGGCTGGCGAGGAACTGCGCGAGGTCCGCGATCTCCTCGCTCGTGCCGATGCGGCGCTCGACCGTCTCGCGGTCGACGTCGTCCGCCGAGACGCCCATCTGCGACTCGACACCCGGGGTCGCGACGAACCCGGGTGCGATGCAGTTCACGCGCACGTCCTCGCTGGCCCACTCGTTGGCCAGCGTCGTCGTGAGGTTGATGACTGCGGCCTTCGCCGCGCCGTAGTGGCTCATGTACGGCGAGCCCTTCTGGCCCGCGACGCTGGAGAGGTTGATGACTGTGCCGCCGCCGTCCTTGAGGTGTTCGCCGGCCGCCTGCGTGCAGTGGTAGGTGCCGGTGAGGTTGATGTCGACGATGGTCTGCCAGCCGTTCTCGCTGATGTCGTCGAACGACGCCATGAAGCTCGCGCCGGCGTTGTTCACGAGGCAATCGATGCCCCCGAACTCCTCGACGGTGGCGTCCACGAGCGCCTCGACGGCGTCACTGTCGGTGACGTCGCACTCGACGGCGAGCGCGCGCCCGCCGTCGGCGTCCTCGATGCCCTCCGCGACCGGGTCGACGTTGCCCTGTTCGCGCGAACAGACGACCACGTTCGCGCCGTCCGCAGCGAACTGTTCGGCGATTGCACGCCCGATGCCGCTGGACGCCCCGGTGACGATGGCCGTCTGGCCGCCGACGCTGAACTGTTCGACGGTCATTGTCGGCCCCGCGTCGAGCTAGTCGTTACCATTGGTAACACGAGAGTGGCTTCTGCTGTACAAATAATAAACCTTGGCCGCAGGTGGCGTTCGGCCCGGTCGGCCCACGAACGTAACCCACAAGCGCCCCTCCGGCCTACACGGTGTCAATGGACGCGCTCGCTCGGTACGAACCGATCATCCCGGAGTTCGATGCGTTCCTCGAGGCCTGCGAACGCCACCTCCCCACGACGGTCCGGGTCAACTCGATCAAGGCGACACGGGACCGCGTGGTCGAAGCCCTCGAAGCCGAGGGCATCGACGTCTACGGCCGCGACTGGAACAGCGACGTGCTGGGCGTCGCCACCGGCAAACCCGGGAACACGTGGCCCTACGTCCACGGCTGGATTCACGGCCAGGAGGAAGTGTCGGCGGTCCCGCCCGCGATTCTCGACCCCCAGCCCGGGGAGGTCGTCTGGGACTCGTGTGCCGCGCCCGGCGGGAAGACCACCCAGATCGCGGCCGCGATGGACGACGAGGGTCTGGTCGTCGCGAACGACGACAACCTCGGGCGGCTCTCCGCGCTCCGCGCGAACTGCGACCGCCTCGGCCTCACCTCCGCGGCGGTGACGAACACGGACGCCCGCCGCGCGACCCTCGACCCGTTTCCGGGTGTAGACGCGTTCGACCGCGCGCTCGTGGACGCGCCCTGCACCTGCGAGGGGACCGTCCGCAAGAACGCCGACGCCCTCGAAGGCGCCGGGGCGAGCGCGAGCCGGAATCTCGCGGCGCTGCAGTCCGACATCCTCGAACGCGCCATCGAACTCACTCGCGAGGGCGGCACCGTGGTCTACTCCACGTGCACGTTCGCCCCCGAGGAGAACGAGGCGGTCGTCGACGACGCCCTCGCAGACGGCGACTGTCGGCTCCTCGAGTTCGACACCGGCCTCGAATCTTCCCCCGGAATCACGGAGTGGAACGACGAGACGTACGACGACTCGCTGACGAAGACGCGCCGCTACTACCCCCACCAGAACGACACGGGCGGGTTCTTCGCCGCGAAACTGGAGGTGACGGCATGACAGACGACGACAGCGGGTCCAGCGAGAGCGACGATCGTGGTGACAGCGGTAGCGATTACTTCCGCCGGAACAGAAGCGGACAGTTCGACCGCCTGCCCGAGACCGAGGGGGACAGGATGGTCGAGGGTCGTCCCTCGCGCGAAGCGGTCGTGGACTGGTGGGTCGACCGGTTCGCCGTCCCCGAGGACACGTTCGCCGACTACACGCTCTGGGAGAAGGGTAAGGGGAAGGTCTGGGCGCTGCCCTACGACCTCGAGGGCCCGGTCCCGGTGGAGGCGCTCGGACTCAAACTCCTGCGCACGCGCCAGGAACACTGGAAGCCGACGACCGACGCAGTCCAGCGGTTCGGGCGCGCCGCCGAGCAGAACGTCATCGTGCTCGAGGAAGACCGGGCGAGGCGCTTCATCGCCGGTGACGACCAGGAACTCGACTGGGACGGCGACTGGGGCTACCTGGTCGTCGCGCACGAACTCGCGGGCGGTGTCGAGCCGATCGGCGTCGGCCTGTACACGTACGGCGAACTCACGTCGATGGTGCCGAAGGGCCGCCGGCGCGACCTCTGAGGCTGCGGGTCACAGGCCCACGAGCGTGAACGCGGCGACGGAGCAGCCAGCGGAGACGGCCGTCAGATTCGCGCGCGTCCCGGGAGGGAGAACATGGCGTCTTCTCGCACTCACCGAAGTGGCGTACTGGCGACCCTGCGGAACCGACTGCTGGCCCCTGCTGCACGTTCCGGTGAGCCATTTACGCCCCCTACGGTACCAATACTCGCGAGCTTCCTGTTCGGAAATAGCCCGCCGGGAGTTACTTCTCCCGGAGAGTGCCGCCGCTGAGGCCGTCCCAGTCGATCCGGTAGCCGAGCCGAGAGAACAGCGCGCTCGCGTCGTCGACGCCGTGCTCGCTCGCGACGGCCTCCGCGTCCGCCCGCGACAGCCCTGTCTCGAGTTGGCCGGCCACGGCGTCCAGCACGGCCGGGCGGACGAGGGTCCGCCCGACCTGCTCGTGGTCAGGGAACGCCACCGCTTCGATGGCGTCCTCGCTGACGCCGTGACGCGTCGCGAGCGCGGATAGCGTCACGGCGTCCGCGTCCGGTCTGAGCTCCTCCGGGAGTTCGGCCGCCGACGCCGCGACGAGATCGGTTTCGAGGTCGCGCAGCGCGTCAACGACGTCCTTCACGCGCACGCTCCCGGTGTATTCCACCACGCGGTGGTCGCGGGCTTCCACGTCCTCACCCACCCCGAGGTCCGCGTCCACCGCCACCAGCAGCGTCTCGTCGGTGGCCGCCAGCTGGCTCAGCTTCTTCTCGACGTACTCGGGCGTCCAGAACCCCATGATCTCGAAGTAGACGCGCTCGTCGCCGAACTCGTAGTCGAACGCGAAGTCCGGCACCATCAGGCGGTCGCCGGCCGCCAGCACGTCCGGCTCCCGCACCAGCGCCCAGTCCAGGTCCAGCGACTCGAACCGCGCGGCGAACTCCTGTTCCACGCCGCTGTCGTACTCCACGTCCGTCACCGGGTCTGCGTCCGGTACCGCCAGGTCGTCGTCGGTCAGCACGAGCAGGCGCTCGGTCCCGCGGTCGTCGATTGTCGCCTCGACGCGCCAGTCGTCGCCCCGCGCGACCGTCCGCAGCACTCGCGCGAACCGGGTGCCGTACCGGCGCGTGCGCCGGAACAGCGCGTCCGGCCCCGTCAACACGACCTCCCGGCCCTCGCCGTCGCCCAGCGGCACGACTTCGTACAGCAACCCCAGGCGCTTCACCGCCGACACGAGACGTCGCGGGTCCGACGACTGCACGCGCACCTCCGTCGCGTCGAACAGCGCGGTCTGTGCGAGCGAGAGGTTGTACTGCGCGAGTAGCTCGGACGGCGTCCACCGCGCGGCGACCTCACGCAGGACCTCCCGGGACTCCCGGTCGGCGTACAGCGACGCCGCGAGCTGGCTGGTCGTCACGTCCCCGGGGAACCGGTCGGCGGCCAGCGAGAGCGCGCGCTGCCGTTCCTCGTCGTGTACGACGCCGACATCTTCCGCGGCCGTGAACGCCGCGCGCCGAGCGGACTCCGGGGCGACGGCGGACTCGACCTCGAAGGTGGCGTCCCGCTCGACGAGGTGGGCGAACCCGCGCACCAGTTTGAAATCGCTGGCCTCCCGCTCGAGGTCCGTCAGGGACGCCCGGAGCGCACTCCGGGACTCCCCGACGTGACCCTGGAACGTCCCGAGGACGCGGGCGGCCAGCGCCTCGTCGCCGCCCTCCGCGAACTGCGGCTGGTAGCCGCCGCCGGCCCGCGACACCCGCAGGAGGTCCTTGGTCAGCACGACTCCGCGTACGCCGTGCGCTCACAAAAGGATACAGAAGATTCTTGCCGGTTCGACGGAACCGAGACGTATGAACCGGCGGACGCTCCTCCGAACCACGGCGGCCGCGGGGGTCGCCCTCTCTCTGTCCGGCTGTCTGCGTCGCGGCGACGAGGAAGACGCACTGCTCGTGTCTGCCTCGGAAGCAGGGGAGTCCGAGGACGGCAATCTAGTCGTCACCGTCACAGTCTCGAACCCGAGCGACCGCGAAGCGTCCGGGACGCTGTACGTCAACAGCCAGCTCGACGACGAAGCGCTCACGCGGGTCCGGGAGGTATCGCTGGAACCCCACTCCACGACGACGGTGCGCGTCGAGTACGACGTCCAGTACCGGAACATGTCGTCGTTCAGCTACAACACCGACCTCGTCGAGGACTGACGACAGCGGCCGGGTCCGAGTACACGAACTGTCCCGAAGCAGCCACCTCTCAGCGCCGCCGGTCAGCCACCCGTTCCTCGGCAGTGTCAGCGCTCACGAGTTCGTACAGCAGCGCGCGGCCGCCGTCCTCCTTCGGCCGCAGCACCCGACCGAGGCGCTGCGTGAACTCGCGCTCGCTCCCGCTGCCGGCGAACACGACGGCGACGTTCGCGTCCGGAACGTCCACGCCCTCGTCGAGGACGTTCGCCGTGACGACCCGCGAGTAGTCGCCGCTCCGGAACTTCTCGAGTATCTCCCGGCGCTCGGTGGCGCCCGTCTCGTGGGTGATGGCGGGGAGGAGGAACCGCTCGGAGAGCCGGTAGACGAGGTCCGTCGACGCCGCGAACACGATGACGCGGTCCCGGCGGTGGCGGTCCAGGAGTCGGGCTAACTCCTCGACTTTCGCGTCGCTCTCCCGGACGATACTGCGGGCGCGCTGCTTCGCCAGCAAGGCCTCCCTCGCCTGCGGGTCGTTCCCCGAGCGCTTCACGAGCTCCTGGTAGTCGCCCGGCGAGCGCAACTGGACGCTCGACTGCTGGAGGTAGTCCGTGAACGTTCCCTGTGCGTCCTCGTAGCGCTCTCGCTCGGCTGCCGTCAGCGGGACCTCCAGGCGCTTCACGTCGTACTCGGCGAGGTGGTCGCCCGCGAGGTCGTCGGCGGACAGCCGGTAGGCGACGTCCCCGACGAGGTCAGCGACGACCTCGTGGGCGTTGTCGGGCCGCTCGAAGGTCGCAGTGAGCCCCATTCGGGCTGGCGCGACGAGCATCCGCGCGATGTCACGGAACCCCTCGCCGCCGAGGTGGTGGACTTCGTCGAAGACGACGAGGCCGAACTGGTCGCCGAGGTCGTCCGCCCGCAGGTACGCTGAGTCGTAGGTCGCGACCGTGACCGGGCCGAGGACCTGCTGGCCGCCGCCGAGTTGCCCGATTTCGCAGTCGAACTCGCGGCCGAGTTCGCGCTTCCACTGCGTGAGCAAGTCGATGGTCGGCACCACGACGAGCGCGGCCGTCCCGAGCGCTTCGATGGCTTTCAGGCCGATGACCGTCTTCCCGGACCCGGTCGGGAGTTCGAGGACGCCCCAGCGCGGTCGCGGCGCGCCGTCGCCGCCCTCGGTGCCGGTCTGCCACGCGTCGAGGGCGCCCTGCTGGTAGTCGCGGAGTTCGTACGCGGAGGCGACGTCGAGGGTGTCGGCGTGCAGCGCGTCGTCCTCGTAGGGAATCTCGCGGTGGTCGAGGTACGCGAGGAGGTTCGCGTACGCCATCGCCGGGGCACGCCCCGTGCCCGTGCGGTCGTCGCGCTCGACGCCCGGCAGGCTGTCGACGCCGTCGGTCGGCGGGCCGTCGCCGTCGTGTTCGACCCGCAACGTGCCGTCCTCGAACGCCAGCCGAACTGTCACGCCGCCGACTACGGAGCCGACGCTAATTAGTCGTCGGTCTGTGCAGCGCTCACCGCCAGCGCCAGCGACAGGCCGGCGCCGAGGCCGACACCAACAGCCAGTGGGACGTCGGCCGACGCGCTCCGTACCGCCAGGAAGAGGGCGACGCCGATTGCGACCCCCGCGGCGACACCCGCGTGCGTAAACTCGAACTCGTCGTGCGCTGTCACCGTCTCGAAGCCCCCTCGCTGCCGTCAAAACTGTTTCGAGACTGTCCAGTTCCGGCCAGGGCCTGTTCCCCCCGGGCCGTCCCGAAATCCGTAAACCCGAGTATCCGTTTCTGACGTACATGAGCAACGACGCCGAGCAAGCCGGTGACGCCGACGCTGAGACGGCCGCCGACGCGGAGAGGACCGCCGAGGGGGCCGAAGCGGCGGGCGGCGACGCCGACTCGCTGGCCGCGCGGGTCCGCGAACTCGACGACGAACTCGGGGGCGAGGTCGCAGACCTCGAGGCCCGCGTTGAGGACCTCGAAGCGGACCTCGAAGCCGCCGAGGCAGAGGTCGAGGACCTCACCGACCGACTCCGGACCAAGCAAGCGGACTTCCAGAACTACAAGCAGCGCGCGAAACAGCGCCAGGAGGACATCCGGGAGCGGGCCACCGAGGACCTGGTGGAACGGCTGCTGGACGTCCGGGACAACCTCGGACGCGCCCTCGAGGAGGAGAGTGGCGACGTCGACAGCCTCCGCGAGGGCGTGAAACTCACGCGCAAGGAGTTCGACCGCGTGCTGGACGCCGAGGGCGTCTCTGAGATCGCGCCGGACCCGGGCGACGACGTCGACGCCAAGCGCCACGAGGTGATGATGACCGTCGACAGCGACGAGCCCGAGGGCACGGTCGCTGACGTCTATCGACCCGGCTACGAGATGGGTGGGAAGGTCCTGCGCGCTGCGCAGGTCGCCGCCAGCGACGGTGCGAATCACGACGCCGCGGCAGACGGCGACGGGGCAGACGACGAGACAGGAGCCGGCGATGTTGGAGGCGGGGACGCGGGAGCCGGCGACGAGTAATTCGCCGGGACTGGCTCGGTCGGGCCCGGACCGACGGTCTGCGGGTGGGCTAGGCCCGTCAGGGTGCGGCGATTGACGGCCGGTTCATCATAAATCCGCCGACCGGCCTTTTTCAGTGGCGCGGAAACCGCAAGACTGCGGCACTCTCGAATTTCGTGGTAGGCCGTGGCACTAGCAAGGCTTAAAGGGAAAACGCGGCTTAGACACGGGTAACATGGCAAGTGAGAAGATTTTGGGTATCGACCTCGGCACCACGAACAGCGCGTTCGCGGTGATGGAAGGCGGCGACCCAGAGATCATCGTCAACGGCGAAGGCGACCGCACCACGCCCTCGGTGGTCGCGTTCGACGACGGTGAGCGACTCATCGGCAAACCCGCGAAGAACCAGGCGGTCCAGAACCCCGACGAGACGGTCGCCTCCATCAAGCGCCACATGGGCGAGGAGGACTACTCGGTCGAACTCGACGGCGAGGAGTACACGCCCGAGCAAATCTCGGCGATGATCCTCCAGAAGATCAAGCGCGACGCCGAGGAGTACCTGGGACAGGACGTCGAGAAAGCCGTCATCACGGTGCCCGCGTACTTCAACGACCGCCAGCGCCAGGCGACCAAGGACGCCGGCGAAATCGCGGGCTTCGAGGTCGAACGCATCGTCAACGAACCGACGGCCGCGTCGATGGCGTACGGCCTCGACGAGGACCAGGACCAGACCGTCCTCGTCTACGACCTCGGCGGCGGGACGTTCGACGTCTCCATTCTCGACCTCGGCGCGGGGGTCTACGAGGTCGTCGCCACGAACGGCGACAACGACCTCGGCGGCGACGACTGGGACCACGCCATCATCGACTACCTCGCGGACAACTTCGAGAACGACCACGGCATCGACCTGCGCGAGGACCGCCAGGCCCTCCAGCGGCTGAAGGACGCCGCCGAGGAAGCCAAGATCGAACTCTCCAGTCGCAAGGAGACGACCATCAACCTCCCGTTCGTCACGGCGACCGACTCCGGTCCGGTCCACCTCGAGGACGACCTGACGCGCGCGAAATTCGAGAGCCTCACCGAGGACCTCATCGAGCGCACGGTCGGCCCGACGGAGCAAGCCCTCGAGGACGCCGGCCTCGACAAGGACGACATCGACGAGGTCATCCTCGTCGGCGGGTCCACGCGGATGCCCCAGGTCCAGGAGAAAGTCGAGGAGCTCGTCGGCCAGGAGCCGAAGAAGAACGTCAACCCGGACGAGGCCGTCGCGCTCGGCGCGGCCGTCCAGGGCGGCGTGCTCTCCGGCGAAGTCGACGACATCGTGCTCGTGGACGTCACGCCGCTCAGCCTCGGTATCGAGGTGAAGGGCGGGCTCTTCGAGCGCCTCATCGAGAAGAACACCGCCATCCCGACCACCGCGTCGAAGGTGTTCACGACCGCCGCGGACAACCAGACGAACGTCCAGATTCGGGTCTTCCAGGGCGAACGCGAGATCGCCGACGAGAACGAGTTCCTCGGCGACTTCCACCTCAGCGGCATCCCGCCGGCGCCCGCGGGCACCCCCGAGATCGAGGTCACGTTCGAGATCGACGCCGACGGCATCGTGAACGTCGAAGCCGAGGACAAGGGCTCCGGGAACGCCGAGTCCATCACCATCGAGGGCGGCGTCGGCCTCAGCGACGACGAGATCGAGGAGATGCAGCAGGAGGCCGAGGAGCACGCGGAGGAAGACCAGGAGCGCCGCGAACGCATCGAGGCGCGCAACGACGCCGAGACCGCGATCCAGCGCGCGGAGAACCTCCTCGAGGAGAACGAGGAACTCGTCGACGAGGACCTCGAAGCGGACGTGAACGACGAGATCGAGAACGTCCAGGACCTCCTCGACGAGGACGAGGTCGACCCCGACGAGCTCGAGGACGCGACGGAGTCCCTCAGCAAGACCCTCCAGGAGATCGGCAAGCAGGCCTACCAGCAGGAAGCGCAGGCCGGCGCAGCGGGCGCCGGCGGCGCCGGCGCTGGCATGGGCGGCATGGGTGGCGCCGGCCCCGGTGCGGGCGCCGGTGGGACTGACACGGACGTCGGCGACGAGGAGTTCGTCGACGCCGACTTCGAAGACGTCGAGGAAGACGGCGAAGAGGAGTAACGCGACGACTCGTCGTCTTCCTCGGCTCGGAAGACGAGCGTGAGTGAGTCTTCCGGTGTTTCGGAAACCGAGTGCAGCGAGGGTTCCGAAGAAGGCGGGGTGGCGAAGCGGAGTAACGCGACGACTCGCCGTCTTCATCGGCTCGGACGACGCAGACGAGTAACGCGAGTCAGCGACGTCCCGTCTTTCGGTCCGTGGCGGGCGCTGCTGGTCCACACGCAGTCCCGCGATGGCGCTGTTCTACCAGCGGCCTGACGCTGCGCGAATCGGAAACGTCCATTCTTTTGCTCGGTTTGTCACAGAAGGCATTTATTCCCGGTAGCCCCCCACAATGGTATGTCCGAAACTGCCCTGCTTTTCCAGTGGTTGCTGCTGTACGCTGGGCTCTTTCTCGCGGGGCTTCCCGTCGCGCGACTGCTGTTCCCCGCGGCGCCCGACGACGGCGCGGGATTCGCGATTCCCGTCGCGACTGTCGTCGTCACGATGGTCGCGTTCTACGTCGGGCAGTTCACGTTCGGGCCGTGGACGGCCCTGTTCACCGTCGGGGTGCTGGTCGCGCTCGGCGCTACGGCGCACCGGGCCGCTCGCCGCCGGGGACTCGCGGACTACGACCGGCGGCGGGTCGCGGGCGCGTTCGCCGTCTTCGCCGCCGGCTTCCTGTTCGTCGTCGCGCTCCGGTCGATGAATCCCGTGATGAGCGGGTACGGCGGCGAGAAGTTCCTGCACACGGGCCTGCTCAACGCCGTGCTGCGGGCGGAGGCGCTGCCGCCCGAGGACATGTGGTACGCCGGGAAACCGGTGCGGTACTACTACGGCCTCCCCGTGTTCAATGCGGTCGCCGCACTCCTCACCGACACGTCCGTCGAGTACGTTCACAACATCGCGCTCGCGGGGTACTTCGGGACGCTCGTCGTCGGCGCGTACTCGCTGTCCGGATGGCTCACCCGCGACCGCGGCTACTCTCGACGCCTCGGCGGCGTGCTCGGCGTGTTCTTCGTTGCGCTCGCCGGCAACACGGTCACTGTCGTCCGGTTCGCGCTCGGGGCGCTCCCGACGGACCTCGCGGTGAAGTACGGCCGCGCGGCGTTCAACGTGAACCGGGCGGACTACCCCGCGGTACTGTTCGAGCAGTCCAAGCTCTCGACGTGGGGCTGGTGGGACACGCGGTACGTCGTCGAGGGGACGCTCCAGGAGTTCCCGCTGTACTCGTTCGTGAAAGCAGACATGCACGGCCACACAGTCACCACGGGCTTCCTCGTGCTCTCGGCGGCGCTCGCGTACTCGTACGTGCAGACGCCCGCCACGGCCCGAAAGCGTCGGGCTGGCCTCCTGTTCGGCGGTATCGCTGTCGTCGCGGGCTACTTCGGCGTGACGAACACGTGGTCGATGCCGAGCGCCGTCGGGATGGCGTGGCTGGCGTGCGTCTACGCCGACCCGCACCCCGCTACCCTGCTGCCCGGTGCCTTCGGCAAGCGACTCCGGGCTGTTGGGCCCGACCCGGACAACTCATTCGGTGCTCGGGTCCTCGCAGAGACCTGGCGGACCATCCTCGCGGCCGTCGTCGCGGCCGGCGTCGGCGTCGTCGGCTACGCGCTCGCGTCGCCGTTCCTGCTGGCGAGCGTTCCGCCGAACGAGGGCATCGGGCTGCTCCCGCCGCGCACCTCCGCAATCGGCGTTCTCCTCATCTACGGGAGCCTCCTGGCGCTGTTCGTCACGTACCTCTTCACTCGGTACGTCGCCGTCGACGAGGCGAGTCCGCGCGGCGTGCTCGCGGCCGTCGCCGGCCTCGCTGTCGCCGTGGTCGTCGCCCACGGCATCGGCGATCTCGGCGGCATCGCCGTCCTCCTGCCGGTCGTCGCTGCCGCCTGGATTGCGATGCGCTCCCGGGAGTCCGCTGGCTTCGAGACGACGCTCGTCGTGGCGGGCGTGGGTCTGATTCTGTCCATGGAACTCGTCCACGCGAAGGTCCACCCATTCGAGATGGTCCGCTGGAACACCACTCTCAAGGTCGCCATCCAGGGGTGGGTGTTCGCCGGGCTCGCCGCCGGCCCAATCGCGGCAGTCCTCCTCGCGGACGTCCGAGACGCACTGACGGCGCTCTCGCCCGGCGCCATCCGGGAGTCCTCGGGACCGGCACTGTCCACCGGCATTGTCGCAGTCGTCCTCGCGTTCGTCGTGGTGTCGTCGTCACTGTTCGGTGCGCTCGTCGTCGCGGGGGACGTCGTCGAACCGTACCGCGAGGGCGAACAACTGTCGCTGGACGGCTACCAGGACCACCGGGACGCACACCCCGAGGAGCTGGCGGCGATGGACTACTTCGAGAATGAGGTCAGCACCACGCAGTCCGTCCTCTGGATGGAACGCGAAACCGGCACGCCGACGTTCGTCGAAAAACCAGGGCTGAACCGTGGCTGGGAGAACCCCGTGTCCACGCTCACCGGATTGCCGACCGTCGCAGGGTGGTTCCACGAGACCGGCTACCGCGGCGACGAACCGTACTACACGCGGGTCAGTGACGTCGACATCATCTACCAGACAGGGGACGCCCGCTCCCGTGCGGTGCTGCTCGACAAACACGACGTCAAGTACATCTGGGTCGGGCCGCTCGAACGCGGCGAATACGGCGTCACGGACATCGCCGAGGACCCCGGCATCGAACGCATCTACGAGAACGACGAAGTCACCATCTACCGGGTTCACCAGGACGAACTAACCGGCGAAGACGGTGCCTCGTAACCGGCCCGTGTCCGGGGGAATCGACGAGATTCTGCGCGTCGACCGCGCAACGCCGGCAAGCGGGCGTTTCAAGTGTCTCAACGGGATACATACCCACAACGAATGAGCGAGGACTTCTACGACGTACTCGGCGTCTCCAGGGACGCCACCGAAGACGAAATCAAGCGGGCGTACCGCGAGAAGGTCTCGGAGTACCACCCGGACGTCAGCGACGACCCGGACGCCGAAGAGAAGTTCAACAAGATCCAGAACGCCAAGGACGTCCTCACGGACGAAGAGAAACGCCAGCGCTACGACCAGCTCGGCCACGAACGCTACACGGAAGCCGAGAAGCGCGGTGGCGCGGGCGGCGGCGCCGGTCCCGGCGGCATGGGCGGCGGCCCGTTCGGCGGCGGAGGCGGCGGCATGGGCGACATTTTCGACCAGTTCTTCGGCGGCGGCGGCCGCGGCCAGCAGGGCCCCCAGCAGGGCCGCGACCTTCGCACCCGGCTCACTATCTCTCTCCAGGAAGCCCACGACGGCGTCCAGAAACAGGTCACAGTCCGCCGGCCTGAACGCTGCCCGGACTGCGACGGCGCGGGCTATCCCGAGGACGCGGACGTCCGCACGTGCCCGCAGTGTGACGGCCAGGGACAGGTGACCCAGGTCCGGCAGACGCCGCTCGGCCGCGTCCAGCAGACCCAGCAGTGTTCGCGCTGCGGCGGCGACGGCGAACTCCACTCCGAGACGTGCGCTACCTGCAGCGGCCAGGGCCAGGTCCGCGAACAGGCCACGCTCACGGTCGACATACCGGAGGGAATCCGGTCCGGCCAGACGCTACGCATGGACGGCGAAGGCGCGCCCGGCGACCGCGGCGCCCGCAACGGCGACCTCCTCGTCGAAGTCGAGGTCGAAGACCATCCGGATTTCGAACGCGAAGGCGACGACCTCCACCACCGCCACGCCGTCTCCTTCCCCCAGGCCGTGTTCGGCGACGAAGTCGAAGTCCCCACCCTCGACGGCGGCGCCACCTTCACCCTCGACGCCGGCACCCAGAGCGGCGAAACCTTCCGCCTCCGCGGCAAAGGCATGCCCCGCCTCCGCCGTAACGGCCACGGCGACCTCTACGTCACCGTCCAGGTCGTCACCCCGGAATCCCTCAGCGAGGAACAACGCGACGCCCTCGAAGCGTTCGCCGAAGCCGGCGGCGAAGAGATCGACGTCGACCAGGGCTTCTTCGAGAAACTCAAGAACTCGTTCTAACGCACTTTTTGCTGCGAGCGTGCGACTCCGTCGCCCGCTCTGGCAAAAACTTGCGGAAAATGCACTACTCGTCTTGCGAACGGCGCTTTGCGCCTTTCGAACCACTGCCGGTGGTCACTCGTCGACCCGCGCTCGTTGAGCCGCTCACGGGTCGCTACGCTCCCCGTTCGCGCATTTCGAGGCGCGAGGAACGAGCGCCTCGCGCCGCTCGGGTCGCGGATGCTCGTCTGTCGGCTTCTCGGCCTGCAGCGTCACTGCTGTCTGCGCAGGTTCAAGTACGAAGCCGGGACCACCCCGGCGCGTGACGTAACGCTCGCCCGGTGCGCTCGGATGTGGAACGGCGGCCTCGCGCACCGGAGCCGTTGGCCGCCTGCAAGCCCCACGTTGGCCGAGCGACTGCGGTGTACGACGCGTCAGTCGTACTCGTAGAAGCCCTTCCCGGTCTTCTTCCCGAGGTCGCCCGCGTCGACCTTGCGCTTCAGGAGGTAGGCCGGCTTGTAGCGGTCACCGAGCTCCTCGTGAAGCGTCTCACTGGCGTCGTAACAGATGTCCAGGCCGATGTGGTCGGCGAGCTCCAGCGGCCCCATCGGGACGTTCGTGCCGAGTTTCATTCCCTTGTCGATGTCCGCCTTCGACGCGACGCCCTCGTCGAACGCGCGAATCCCCTCGTTGATCCACGGCATCAGGATGCGGTTCGTCACGAACCCGGGTTTGTCGTCGGACTCCCAGGTCTCCTTGCCGAGCGCCTCCGCGAAGTCGTGAGCGAGGTCGACGACGTCGTCCCTGGTCTTCTCGCCGACGACGACCTCCACGCCCTTCATCACGGGCACGGGGTTCATGAAGTGGAGGCCGACGATGCGGTCCTCCCGGTGGGTCGCCGCCGCGATGGTCGTAATCGAGAGCGTGGACGTGTTCGTCGCCAGCGGCACGTCGTCCGGAACCTCGTCGTCGAGCTCCGCGAAGATGTCCCGCTTGATGTCCATGTTCTCCACGGCCGCCTCCACGACGATGTCGGAGTCCGAGAAGTCCGTCAGTTCCGTCGTCCCCGTAATCCGGTCCAGGATGGCGTCCCGCTCAGATTCGTCGACCTCGCCACTGTCGACGAGTCGGTCGAGAGAGCTCTCGATTCGGTCGAAGCCCGCTTCGACGAACTCCGATTCGATGTCCCGCATCACGACGTCGTAGCCTGCCGTGGCGCTGACCTGGGCGATGCCGGCGCCCATCGTTCCGGCGCCGACGACGCCGACGGTCTCGATGTCTTCGAGTTCGCGCATAGTCGACGCTGTGTCCGGGCGGCCACCTAAGGATGCCGGAAACGTGGAAACACTGAAGCCCCTCCGGAGGCTTCGTTTCAGCAACCGTGCCAGCCGACGAGAAGCCGGACGCGTTGGAGTCGCTGAAGTTCGTCGGACCAGCGACGGCTGCGGTGCTGGAGGACGCTGGCGTGGCAGCCAGCGACGTCGAGGCCAAGGCTGTTACACACGCTGACCTCGTCGATCACGGCGTGAATCCCGGTGTCGCGGCGCGCATCCGCCGCGAGCACTCCCTGCAGTGGTCGTTCGAGGGCGGCGAGGACCTGGACCAGCGCGCCGAGCAGGTACGCGGCCTCCAGGACGACGAGCGCGAGTGGGTGGCCGCGAGCTACGGCGAGGACGGCGCGTCCGCTGACGGGAGCGGGGACGCCACCGCGGAGGAGGCAGCGTGGCGCGACCAGCCAGCGAGTCCCAGCGGAGGCGATGCCGACGGCGGGACCGCCGAGAGCGACGACGTGACGGCAGATGAGTCGGCGTGGCAGTCGAAGTCGTGGCCGAACGGCGACGACGAGGAGTCTGCACTGGAACGCAGCGAACGGGCCTGGCGCCAGGAGTCGACGCCGACGCCGGTGACGGTGCTCGAAGAGATTGCGGACGGCGACGCGAAACTCCTCGCTCGCGCTGGCGTCACGTCCGTGCGGAGTCTCGCGACGGCGCACGTCCAGCGTGTCGCCGACTCGCTGCGCATCTCCGAGGACCTGGTCGCGGCCTGGAAGGAGAGCGCCCGCGAACACGAGGAGTAGTTACTCGCGCTGTACTCAATATTCCGAAATCAGTGGCGTCGGCGGCGCTCGTGGACAGTTAGACACTTATACGTCGTCGCCGCACGTTTCGATGATGCGTCCCTTCAGGGAGTCTCCGATCGCGCGCGACGGAAAGGTACTGATTCTCGCGTACGACCACGGCCTCGAGCACGGCCCGGTCGACTTCGACCCGGTGCCCGAGACGATGAACCCGGAGGCAGTCTGGGACATCGCTACCCACGACGCGGTGTCTGCGATGGCAGTCCAGAAAGGCGTCGCCGAGGCGTACTACCCGTCCTACGAGGACGACGTGAACCTGCTGGCGAAGCTCAACGGCACGTCGAACCTCTGGATGGGAGAGCCGGATTCCGCGGTGAACTGGTCCGTGGACTACGCGAACGAGATCGGCGCAGACGCGGTCGGGTTCACGCTGTACGGCGGGTCGAACAACGAGATCGAGATGGCCGAGGAGTTCCGCGACGCCCAGGAGGCGGCGCGCGAGCACGACTTGCCCGTGGTGATGTGGTCGTACCCGCGCGGCCAGGGCCTGAAGAACGACCGCGACCCGCAGACCATCGCGTACGCGGCACGGCAGGCGCTGGAACTCGGCGCCGACATTGCGAAGGTGAAGTACCCGGGGAGCACGGAACAGATGCAGTTCGCCGTCGACGCCGCGGGCGCAACGCGCGTCGTGATGTCCGGCGGGTCGAAGACCAGCGACCGGGAGTTCCTCACGCAAGTGAAGGGCGCCGTCGACGCGGGTGCCGTGGGCCTTGCGGTCGGGCGGAACGTCTGGCAGCGGGAGAACCCGGCGGCGTTCCTGGACGGCCTCGAGGCAGTGATCTACGAGGAGACGAGCGTCGACGAAGCCCTCGATAGAATCTGATGGTCGTCGAACAGGTCTTCGACGTCGTCGCGGACGCCGCGCCCGAGATTCGCGCGGGTCTCCCGGAGCGCCGCGCGAAGGCGGCCACTGAGAACGTCACCGGTGACGAGCAACTGGAGGCCGACGTCTGGGCCGACGACCTCCTGCGCGAGCGGTTCGCAGCAGTCGATGGCGTGAACTGGTACGCGAGCGAGGAGCGCGAGGACGTGGAGACAGTGGGGGACGCGGCCGACGGGTACGCGGTCGCAGTCGACCCGCTGGACGGGTCGTCGAACGTGCAGTCCAACAACCCGTGCGGGACGGTCGTCGGGGTCTACGAGGACCCGCTGCCGGCCTCGGGCCGGAGTCTCGTCGCCGCCGGGTTCGTGCTCTACGGGCCGATTACGACGATGACCGTGGCTCACGACGGCGACGTCACGGAGTATCTGGTGGACGAGGACGGACGCACGGACCTCGGACCGGTCGAACTCCCCAGCGACCCGCTCGTGTACGGGTTCGGTGGGCGGGTGCCGGACTGGACTCCGGCGTTCGAGTCGTTCGTCCGCGACGTCGAGGACGAACTGAAGCTGCGGTACGGCGGTGCGATGATCGCTGACGTCAATCAGGTGTTGACGTACGGCGGCGTGTTCGGGTATCCCGGCCTCGAGTCGCGTCCCGAGGGCAAACTGCGTGCGCACTTCGAGTCGATGCCGATGGCGTTCGTCGTCGAGACGGCGGGCGGGGCGTCCAGTGACGGCGCGCAGTCGCTTTTGGACTGCCACCCCGACAGCCTCCACGAGCGGACGCCGACGTTCGTCGGGAGCGAGTCCGTGATTGCCGACCTGGAGGCCGCGCTACCGGACTGACTTTTGGGGCTGCACGCCATCCGATCTGGTATGTGTGGCCGGTACGCGCTGTTCACTGACCCGGTAGACCTCGCCGACGAGTTCGGGCTGGCGGACGCCGACTACGAGGAGACGTACAACGCCGCGCCGTCCGAGGACTTGCCGGTGATTCTGGACGAGGAACCGCGAGCGCTGTCGGTGGCCCGCTGGGGGCTGGTGCCGTCGTGGTCGGACGGCCCGGGGAGCGGCCCAGACCCGATCAACGCTCGCGCGGAGTCGCTGACGGAGAACCGCGCGTTCGCGGACGCGTACCGGAACCGCCGGTGTCTCGTCCCCGTCGACGGGTTCTACGAGTGGGTGGAGACGGCCGACGGGAAGCAACCCCATTTCGTCTCCCGAGCGGACGGCCGCCCCTTCGTGCTCGCAGGACTCTGGGAGACGTGGACGCCCGAACAGACCCAGACTGGGCTCGGCGAGTTCGGCGGTACCGGGCCGAGCCGCGACCCCGAGCCCGTGCGGTCGTTCACCATCGTGACCACGGAGCCCAACGAGTTCCTCGCGGACTACCACCACCGCATGGCGGTAATTCTGGAGGCTGCTGACGCTGACCGGTGGCTATCCGGAGAGACGACAAGTGACTTGCTGGAACCCCGTGACGTCGGCCTCAGGGCGTGGCCGGTCTCCCGGGACGTAAACGACCCGTCGAACGACCGGCGGGCGCTCGTCGACGTGGTAAACTGAGGGTGGGCCCACGGCTGGCTAGTGGGTGTAGTCATCACGTACGCCAGTTGCCCCGGTGGCCGCCGGCAGAAGTGCCGACGGCGCGGAGCATGTCAGAGGCACAGCCGGTGTTAATACACCAGCATTGCTTAGTGCCATCCCTGGACCCTTGACGTTATCGCTTGAATGCACGACCAGAGAATGGTGAGGGGCATTAAGTCTACTGTTGTTTTAAGTACCTTCGATCCCACGTGACTGGTAGGTTCGGCCGGTCGATGACTGATTCGCTCGCTGACGCAATCGAGGTCCTCGTTCGGCGCGCAGACGTGTTGCGCGCGCTCAGCGACGGCCATCGGACGAAGCGCGAACTCGTCGACGACGTATCGGTGTCGCGTTCGACGGTCGACCGGGCGGTGCGCGCCCTCGAGTCCCACGGCTTCGTCGACAGGAACGATGGCGTCACGCTGACTCTCAGAGGGCGACTGGCGCTCGACACGTACGAGGAATTCGTAGACACCATCGACGCAGTGGGCGACGCTGGAGACGTCCTCGAACCGCTTTCGCCGGATGCGACCTTCGACACTCGGCTGTTGCGGGACGCGACCATCGTGCGACCGGACCCGGTGTCCCCGCAGCGGCCGTACGTCTCGTACCAGCGGCTCGTCGAGGACGCGGAAGCAGTCCGGGGATTCGCGCCGGTCGTGCTCGAGGAGAACGTCCCGATGTTCCGCGACCGGATGCTCGAGGACCGCATGGACGCCGACCTGACGCTCGCGCCGGACGCGCTCGAGGAACTCGTCTCCGAGCACGCTGACGCCGTCGAGGCCTCGCTGGACACCGGCCGCCTCACGTTGCGCAGCGCGACGGAGACTCTGGAGTACGCGCTCATGCTCGTCGAGCAGCCCGAGCGCACCGTCGCCTGCGCGCTCGTGTACGCGAACAACGGCATCGCGGGCGCGATCTGCAACGACTCGCCGGACGCAGTCAGGTGGACAGAAGGGGTATACGAACGCCTCCGGGCCGAGGCACGGCCGCTCCACGAGTAACGCGTCGGCCTCGCTGGACGGACAGCTGACCATCCAGCGATCGCTCCGAGCGGCGGTGGCTCCCTGACGGCTTCGGGGTCGGTCCGTCCTGACGCGTCCCCACTCCTTATGCGCCCGCAGTCCAACCCCCGCGTATGATTTCGGTGCGCGGGCTGGAGAAACGGTACGGGTCGGTCACCGCCGTCGACGGCGTCAGCTTCGACGTCGAGGCGGGCGAGGTGTTCGGTCTGGTCGGGCCGAACGGCGCCGGGAAGACGTCCACGCTGAAGATGCTCTGTGGGCTCGTCGACCCGTCGGCCGGCACCATCGAGGTGAACGGTTTCGACGCCGGCGACCCGGAGATGCGGCGCGCGCTCGGCTTCCTGCCCGAGGAGTCGCCGCTGTACGACGAGATGTCGCCGCGCTCGTACCTCCGCTTCTTCGCGGACCTCTACGACGTCGACCGCGCGGCGGCCACCGAGCGCATCGACGCCGCGCTCGACCGCCTCGACCTCGACGCCCGCGACCGTCCCGTCGGGGACTTCTCGAAGGGGATGAAGCGGAAGGTCGCCATCGCGCGCTCGCTGGTCAACGACCCGGACGTGCTCGTCTACGACGAACCCGCCAGCGGCCTCGACCCGATCACGACGAACACGGTCGTGGAGTTCACCCGGGAGCTCGCCGACGACGGGAAGACGGTCGTGTTCAGCGCCCACGACCTCCATCACGTCGAGTCGGTCTGTGACCGCGTCGCCATCATGCGGGAGGGCGAGCTCGCGGCGACGGGGACGCTGGCGGACATCCAGGCCGAGTACGGGCGCGTGGAGTACCGGGTGTTCACAGACGTCCCGGTCGCTGACGCCGACCCGGCGGGTGACCGGTACGAGACGGTCGTCGAGTCGATGGACGACGTCGAGCGCGTGCGCGAGACGACCCGCGAGGCGGGTGGCCGCGTGATCGACATCCGGACCCGCGAGTCGACGCTCGAAGACGTGTTCCTCGACGTGGCAGGTGCATGAACCCGCGGAGCGTCCTGCGGATCGCTCGCTGGGAGACCACGCGGAGCGCCGGCGACGTCGACCGCCGCACAGCGGTGGCGTTCGTCGTCGTCCTCCTCGTCATCGCCGCGCTGGTTCCAGCGCTCGTCACGTACGGTCCGACCCCAGGGGAGGGCATCTACCGCGTGGGCGTCGACGACGATGACGACTACCGAGGGGTTGTCGCCGCAGAGGCGACACTCGCGGCAGTGGACCGCGCGCCTTCGGGCGTACGCACGGGTGACGCCGACCTGCTCGTCGGTGACGGCGGATTCGTGTGGGCTGACTCAGCGAAGGGACGCGCCTCGCTGGCGGCGCTTCGGTCGGCGACCGTCGCGTTCAACGACCGCCGGATGGCCCGCGAGGACAACCAGTCCGCCGCGTTCCCCGTCGTCGTGACGCTGACGTACGCCGACCAGTCTGTCTCCGTGACCGGCCAACAGACCGGCGACGACGCGGGGGCCGACGCCGGCGATCAGGCGGGCGACACTGGCGACCAGACGGGCGACGGGACCAGCGACGGGACCGATGGTGGAACAGACGACGGGACCGCCGGGACGGAGCAACCCGATAGTGAGCGCGACGACGATGGCAGCGAGGCCGTCAGCGACCTTCCTTCGGCCCCGGAGGGCGGACTCGGCGGCCTGCTCGGCGACCAGCAGACCGGCACGCCGTCGTCGCTGTCGCCGCCGTTCCCGCTGCGGTCGCTGATCCTGGCGTTCGCGTTCCTGCTGCCGCTGAACGTCGTCATCCAGGCGTACGGGTCCAGCGTGCTCGCCGAGCGCATCAATCGTCGCGGCGAACCGCTGCTGGTCGCGCCCGTCTCGCCGGCAGACATCGTCGCCGGGAAGACGCTCCCGTACCTCGCGGGCGCACTCGCGCTCATCGCGGGTATCGCCGTCCTCGTCGGTGCCGGGCCGCTTGCCGTGGCCGCCGTCGCGCCGCTGGCCGCGCTGTTCCTCGCTGCGACGTTCCTCGGCGCGATGCTCGCGCGCTCGTACAAGGAACTCACGTTCGTCACGGTCACCATCAGCGTCACGCTGACCGCGTACGCGTTCGTCCCAGCCGTCTTCGCGGAGGTCCACCCCATCGCGTCCATCTCCCCGCTCACCGTCGTCGTGGACTCCATTACGGGCGAGGGCACGACGGCGGGTGCGTTCGTGCTGTCGACGGTGCCGCCCGCGCTCGCCGCCACCGTCATGTTCGGCCTCGGGACCGGCGTCTACCGCGAGGAGGACATGTTCACGCAGCGCCCGATTCCCGCGAAACTCCTGGACGCCCTGGCCGCCCCCTTGGACTCGCGGCTCCGCGTCGGCCTCTGGACGGCGCTGTTCATGCCGTTCGTCTTCGTCACGGAGCTGTTCGCCGTCGCCGTGCTGTTCGTCGCCCCCGTCGAACTGTCCGTCCCGCTGTTGCTCGGGACGGTCGCGCTCGTCGAGGAAATCGCGAAGAGCCTCCACGTCTACGCCGGGTTCGAGCGCGGCCGCTTCCCACGGACGCTCCGCACGTCGCTGGTCCTGGGCGCGCTCTCCGGGGCGGGGTTCTTCCTCGGGGAGAAACTGCTGTTGCTCACGCAACTGGTGGGGCTGCCCGGCATCGAGGTCGCGCAGTTCGCGTTCTCGCCGTCCGTCGTCGGCCTGCCGCCGGGCGTGCTCCTGGTCGCTCCGCTCGTCCTGCACGTCGTGACCGCGGGCATCTCCGCTGTGGGCGCGGCCCGCGGCCGCCTGGAGTACGTGCTGGCGGTCCTCCTGGCCGTCCTAGTGCACGTCGCGTACAACGTCGCGGTGGTGGTCGGAGTTGCGTAGACTCGTCCTCGCGAAGCGCACGCTCGGGTCGCTGCGCTCCGAGAAGACCATCGTGCTCGCGCTCGCCATCCAGCTGTTCATCGCGGCGTTCTCGTCGTTCCTGGTCGTCGGCCTCGTCTCCCTCTACGACCCCGGGACGACCGGCGACGCCTTCGAGGTAGAGGTCGGCGTCGCCGGGAACGCGACGGACGACCTGGCGCCGGTCGTCCAGCGCGGCGACGCCCGCAGCGCGGTCGTCTACGAGTCACGGTCCGCGGCGATGGAGGCGTTCCGGGACGGCCGCGTCGACGCGGTGTTGCACGCCACGAGGCAGTCATCTGGCAGGGTGGTCGTCTCGGCTGTCGCGCCCGAGGGGTCGTTCCGCACCACGTTCGTCGTCTCGCAGGTGAAAGACGCGCTCTCGGAGTACGAACGCCACCGCCGCGCCGACCTCGCCGACTCGCTCGCCCGCCAGCCCCTGGACCTGCCGCCCGAGCGCGACGCGAACCCGTACTTCTCGTTCACCTATACGGTGTTGCTCCCGCTGTTGGCGTTCCTGCCGGCGTTCATCTCCGGGAGCGTGATGTCGGACACGCTCGCCGAGGAGGCCGAACGCGGGACGCTGGAACTGCTCCGCGTCGCGCCGCTGTCGCTGCCCGAAATCGTCGACGGGAAGGCCCTCGCGCTGGTCGGCCTCGCGCCCGCCCAGGTCGCGCTCTGGCTCGCCCTGCTGGCGTACAACGGCAGCGCCGTCTCGAACCCGCTGGCGGTGCTGGCGCTTGTCACCGGCGCTGCGGCCGTGTTCGTCGCGGGAGGCGCCGCGCTTGCGCTCGGCATCGGGGCGCGCCGGGAGGCTCAACTGCTGTACTCGTTCGCGGCGCTGGCGGCGTTCGGCCTCGCGTCGCTGCTCCCGCAGAGCCCGCAGAACCTCGTCGCGCGCTTCGCGGTCGGCAGCCCGAACGTCGTCACCTGGCTCTCGCTCGCCGGCGTGCTGGTGGCTGCCGCTACTGGGTACGCCGCGCTCCGCTGGCTCGCCGGCCAGACCACGGGCTGAATCCCTCCCCGGAGCGCCCGAATCTTTTCGTCGGAGAATTCGCGACCCGGTCACGTGCCGCTCCGGAGACACCGAGTCGAGGACGCCGTCACCGACGCCCTCGTGTGCGTTCTCAGGCCGTCCGCGCGGCGCGTGCTGGTGAGCGCGATGGCAACAGCCTGGACGACGTGGACCCAGTGGCGGACATGGACGACGAACGCGGGCCGCCATCCCGACGAGGCCGTCGAGCACCACTTCTACTGGCCGGCCTACGAGTGGTCGCACACCGACTTCGTCGTCGGGCCGTCGTCACTCGGCCCCGTGTTGACCTTCCTCGTCGGTGTGGCGCTCTGGTACCCGCCCGTGAGCGTCGTCGACGCTTCGCTTCAGTTGCTGAGCCAGTGGACTGGAATACGACAGCGGCCTCGCGCCGTCGCGCCGAGCGGTGGACGAATCGCGTGGTGGCTCGACAATCGCTGGCACCCCTTCGGGCTGGTCGCGCTCGTGGCATTCAGCCTGCCAGCGTCTGTGCTCCCGCCGCAGTCGCCGTTCTCGGTGTTCACCTACCCCGGAATCGTGACGGTGCTGGACGTCGCAGGCAGCTTCGGGACCGAGCGCTACCTCACGGACCGGATGGCGGGTCTCGTCGTGCCCGCATCGTACCTCTGCTGGTACGTTGCGGGAGACGCCGGGTGGACCGGGTACCGGTGGCTGCGCTCGTGACGCGTCTGCCGGCTGGCCAACGACTTTGGCGCCGCGCCACGACGCTACCCGCATGGAGTACACGACGCTCGGCGACACCGGCATGGAGGTCAGTCGCATCTGTCTCGGCTGCATGAGCTTCGGGTCCTCGGAGTGGCGGCCGTGGGTCAAAGACGAGGACGAGGCGCGCCCGATCATCGAGCGCGCCATCGACCTCGGCGTGAACTTCTTCGACACCGCGAACATGTACTCCGAGGGCGAGAGCGAGCGCGTGCTCGGGAACGTCCTGGCGGACTACGACCGCGACGCGCAGGTCGTCGCGACGAAGGGGTTCTACGCGCTCGACGACGACGACCCGAACTCCGGCGGCCTCTCCCGGAAGTCCATCGAACACCAGCTGGACGACTCCCTGGAGCGCCTCGGGATGGAGACGGTCGACCTCTACCAGACGCACCGCTGGGACTACGACACGCCTATCGACGAGACGCTCGCCGCACTCACCGACGCCGTCCGCCGCAACAAGACCCGCTACGTCGGCGCGTCCTCGCAGTGGGCCCACCAGTTCGCGGACGCGCTCCACACGGCCGACCGCGAGGGCTACGAGCGGTTCGTCTCCATGCAGAACCACTACAACCTCGCGTACCGGGAGGAGGAACGCGAGATGCTGCCGCTGTGCCGGAAGGAGGGTGTGGGCGTCGTCCCGTGGTCGCCGCTCGCGCGCGGTTACCTCACGCGTCCCCACGAGGAGGTCCGTGCCACGGAACGCGGCTCGACGGAGGAGTACCTCTACGAGCACCCCTACCGGGAGGGCGGCGGCCCGGAGATCAACGAGCGCGTGCAGGAACTCGCCGCAGAGAAGGACGTCGAGATGGCGCAGATCGCGCTCGCGTGGCTGTTCCACAAGGACCGGGTGGACGCCCCCATCGTCGGGACCACGAGCATAGAACACCTCGAGCAGGCCGTCGAAGCCCTCGACATCGACCTCTCGGACTCCGACATCGACTACCTCGAGGAGCCCTACGAACCGGTTCGGGTCTCCAGTCACGAGTGACGGATGCCGCCAGGGACGTACACGCTACTCGTCGAGGTCTCGGAGCCGGCGACCGTCGAGTTCGGCGCGCAGGGCGCGTACGACCTCGACGCCGGCTGGTACGCGTACACCGGGTCCGCGTTCGGCGCGGGCGGCCTGCAGCGCGTCGACCGCCATCTGGAGGTCGCTGCAGGCGAGCGCGACGCTCGCCACTGGCACGTCGATTACCTGCTCGGCCACCCGGAGTCGCGGGTCGACGCGGTCTACGTCACCGAGGACGAGGACGTGGAGTGCGAGACGGCGAGCACGCTCGCTGCGGCCGCTGTGTCGGTGCCCGGCCTCGGCGCCTCGGACTGCGGCTGTGGGACGCACCTCGCGTACGCGCCGACCCGTGGGACGCTCGCAGCGGCCGCTGGGGACCGCCACGAACGCCGGCAGTAGCCACCGGACGAACAGTCAGTCGGGCAGGTCGTGACGGAACGTCTGGAACTCCAGCGTCCGCCCCTCGGGGTCCTCGCCGAAGAACTGGTAGATGTCGTACTCGTCGTTGACGCGCGGGTCGTCGGTCGCGACGTCGTCCAGTGCTTCGCGGCGCTCGTCGACGGCGGCCCGCGTGTCGTAGTACAGCGTCACGATGCCGTCGGTGTCCGGGTCGCCGTCGGCGTCACAGAACCCGAGCTTCAGGTCGTCGTGCCGGAGGATCGTGCAGCCGTCCTGTTCGAGCCACGTCTCGAAGCCGAGTCGCTGCCGGTAGAAGGCAACCACGCGCTGACGGTCCGCCGTCCGGAAGAAGACGATGCCGCTCACGGTACTTCGACCCACGGCGTCGGGGTGGAGGTCACGCCGCGCACGCGGACCTCGCGGACGCCTCCGTCGGTCACCCGGACATCCATCACGCCGTCGAACAACTGGCTGATGGTGTTGATGGTCTGGTCGTCGTGGCTCTCCGGGTCCACGGAGAACACGCCCAGCCACCCCTGGGACTGTATCTGGCTCGTGAACACGTGCAGGAACCGGAACAGCCGCTGGAGGTCGACGTACATCAACAGCGGCGACAGCGAGTCGAACCCGACGCGGAGGCGATCGACGCCGTGGTCACCGGCGCTGCGTGCGACCTCCGAGAACTCGATTCCCATGCCCGTGAGGTCGCCCGGCGAGGAGACGTACCGGACGCCGTCTCCGTCCGTAGCGCTGCCGCTCTGCGCACTGACGCAGTCGATGACTCGAACGAAGTTCGGTGTCGAGCCGACCGCGTCCTCGTACTCGCGAACGACCTCCTCGGCCGGGTCGCGTGACGTCACGACGACCGCGCCCTCCCCGTCGCGATCGCCGCGCGCGAGCAACTCCAGCAGGAGGTCTCGCTTACCGGACATCGCCGGCCCGCTCAACAGGAGGTTCGTGCCGTCGTCGAACCCCTCGACGAGTTCGGCCGGCAGGACCCCATCCACGTTGTACGTCATTATTCCAGGCGAAACCGACACCTCTCGCGGCGCTGTTTCGCTTGGTGCTACTGGAACGGAGACACATAAGTATGTGCGGGATGGCGTTCACTCCGCCGGGTTTCCGGGCCGTCGACCGATCGACAGCCCGGTTCTTCACAGGAAACTGATGTGTTTGCGGACGGGCGTACGGGGCCCCGTCGGCGCACAGGGGGCGCGGGTTCCCAGCGCCGCTGAAGGGCGAGTCGTCGTTCGGGCGGGACCGAGGGTTCGCTTTCGGCACCGACCATGGCGGTGTTCCCGCGCGTGTTCAGGACGCAGCCGCGGCCACGTTCGCGGCCTCGTTGAACCGCGCGATGTTCGTGTCCTCGCCGACGACGACCAGCGCGTCGCCGGTGCGGATCCGGAACGTCGGGCCGGGGTTCGAGATCACGTCGCCGTCCCGCTGGACAGCGACCACCGTACACCCAGTCTTCGCCCGGATGTCGGCGCTCGAGAGCGTCTGGCCGACGAAGGCCGGGGCTTCGGTGCGCACGATGTCGATCTGCTTGTCCAGCGCCATCACGTCCTCGTCGAGGATTGTCTGGGCGAGCATCCGGCCGGAGACTGTCGCCAGCGCCAGCACGTAGTCAGCGCCCGCGGCGTACAGCTTCCTGATGCTCTCAGTCTCGTTCGCGCGGGCGAGAATCTCGATCTCGTCGCTTGCCTCCCGCGCGACGAGCGTCGAGAACACGGTCGCCGTGTCGTCGGCCAGCGCGAGCACGAGCGCGTTCGACTCGTCGATGCCGGCGGTCCGCAGCGTCCCCTCCTCCCTGGCGTCCCCGACGACGTCCACGCCCGGCAGGTCCTGCAGATCGACGACCCTGGTGTCGATGTCCTCCTGTTCGAGCAACTGCCGGACGGCGGTCCCGACCTCGCCGTACCCGGCGACGATGACGCGCTCGACGTCCCGGCGATCCCGCCCGGCGACAGTTCGCTTTCTGAACGACTCCAGCGCTCCGTCGGGGCCCGCGACGAGCAACACGGTGTTCCGCGAGAGCGGTCGGTCCGGGTCGATCGACCCGACGAACTCGCCCGCGAACCACGCACCGACGACGTTCACGTCCTCGCGTTCGAGGACGCCCGTGTACGCGAGTGACCGGCCGTCGAGTTCGCTGCCGTACTGCACGGGCATCTCCACGATTTCGTAGTCGTCGCCGATCTCGACGGCTTCCCCGAGCCGGGACGTGATCGTGTCGACGACGTTGCGTGCGAGACTCCGGCCGAGGAGCTCGCGGGGGCTGAGCACGCGGTCCGCGCCCGCGTACCGGAGGTAGTCTGCCAGCGACGGGTCTTCGACGAAGCACACCGTCTGGACGTCCGGCGCGATCTCGTCGACGGTCAACGCGATGGTGGCGTTCCGTTCGTCGCTCTCGTCGAGCACGACGGTGCGGGCGGCCGAGGCGTTCGCTCGCTCGAGCGCCTCGATTGACTCCGGGTCGCCGTGGATCGCGTTCCACCCGTCCTGGGAGAGGTCCAACGCCATCTGGTGGTCGTCGGTCAGGACGACGTACTCGACGCCCTGTGCGTCGAGTTCCGTCGCGAGCGTCTCGTCGCGCGCGCCGAAGCCGCAGATGACGACGTGCTCCTCGAGGTCGACGCTCGTCGGCGGTTCGGCTTCGAGCGTCTCCTCGATCCACGGCACGACGAACAGCGGCAGTGTCAGGAAGATGAGGAAGACGCCGCTGAGCTGCATGAACACCACCAGTACCAGCATCACCGTGGACTCCCACGGCGCGTACGCACCGTAGCCGGTCGTGGTGAACGTCTGGGCGACGAACTGAATCGCCTGCGCGTAGCTGAGGGTCTGTCCCTCGAACGCCGCCATTCCGTGCTTGAAGGAGACGGCGTACCCGGCAGCCACAGCCAGTATGAGTCCGATGTAGGAGATCGCGCGCCGCTCCTGTCTCGACATCGCTCATCCGTAGCCACGCCGCGGACTTAAACCCCGAACGTTGAGAAGGCTGGCCGCCCTCGGCGACGTATGGCAGTCGCCGACCTGCTCGTACACGGGGCACTGGGCCTGTGGCTGGGTAGCATCGTGTTCTTCTCGCTGATCGCCGCGCCGGCGCTGTTCGACGAACTCGGCGAGGAGCGCGCCGGCGACGCAGTCAACGTCGTGTTCCCGAAGTACTACGCGTTCGGCGTCGCGACGGGCGTCGTTCCGCTCGCCGTCTGGACGGTCGGCCCCTTCGTCGTCGACGTGGCGAGCCCCCACCTCGTCGCGCAGGTCGGGGTCGCCCTCGCGTTCGTCGCGAACGTCTACGCTCGCTTCAGCCTGATTCCGAAGATGGAGGCCGCCGGGTCCGAGGCGTTCGCGACCTACCACAGGCAGTCCGTCGGCCTGAACGTCGTCGCGCTCGTGGGTGTCGCGGCGGCGTTCGTCGCCGGCCATCTCTGAGCAGTCACAGCGAGACTCCGCGGGTTCTCGCTCGCTGCAGCTACCAGTCGCCGTTAAGACGCGGCGGTGAGACCGCTCGCGCATGCGTCCGCATCTCGCGCTCGCGCTCGCAATCGCGTCGGAAGTCGTCGGAACGACCGCCCTGAAGTTCGCCGACGGGTTCTCGAACCTCGCTCCAACCGCCGTCGTAGTGGTCGGCTACCTGGGTTCGTTCTACTTCCTCGGAGTGACGCTGGAGGATCTGCCGGTCGGTCTCGTGTACGCGACGTGGTCGGGCGTCGGTATCGTCGGCGCCGTCGGCGCGGGCGTCGCGTTCTTCGACGAGAGCGTCGACCTCGCCGCAGTCGCCGGGATTCTGTTGTTGCTAACGGGCGTGTTCGTGTTGAACGTCTACTCCGAGAGCTACTCGCCAGCCCACTGACCCCAAGACGAGCGAAACTCGGAACGCCGCTCTCCCACCGAGAGACACCTGCTCGGCGGCGACGTTCTGCCGGGGACGCTGACGGCGGTCGTCGCCCGTTCGCGTCGTCGCCGAGGAGGCCGGAATCGACCCCGAGAACGTCCGTGGAGCGTCCTCTCGAACAGCCGCCTGTTTCGCCGATACACGCCCGACGTGGCCGTTCGGCTGTTCGGCTGGTAGCCGACAGGGCCGAAAAGCCCTCCCCGGAGGCCGTGGTAGGTGAACTCGGTATGGCGACGACACTCACCGTGGAAGGCATGGGTTGTTCGGGCTGTGAGGACATCGTCGAGAACGCGCTCACGGACGTTGCAGGGGTGGAGGACGCCGACGCGGACGAAGTGGCCGGCACTGCGACCGTCGAAGGGACCGCTGCCCCCGCGGACCTCGTCGAAACTGTGGAAGTCGCGGGCTACGAGGCGACAGTCGTTGAGTGACGACGAATTACTTTAGTCTCCGAAATAGTTATAATTTTAGACCCTGCTGGTTCGGACATGAGCAAGCGAGACGAGATGACTGGCTTCCAGCGAGACCTCCTGTGCATCCTCTGCGGGATGGACGACCCGAAGGGCATGGAGGTCCAGTCGGAACTCGAAGACTACTACGGATCGGAGGTGTTGCACGCGCGCGTCTACCAGAATCTCGACTCGCTCGTCGAGCGCGACCTGGTGGAGAAAGGCGAGCGCGACTCGCGCACGAACTACTACCGCATCACGGACGCGGGACGAGACCTCATCGAGGACGTCATCACGTGGAAGCGACAGTACACGGAGGGCGTTACCGCTGACACCGTCTAACGACGACGACCACGCAAGCGACCAAACCGGCGACCACGCAAGCGACCGGTGCTCGGCCCGCCCCGACCGAGGGGGTAGGTTACCGTCTGGTAACTGGCTCACACCGGCGTTACCGAGTGCTAAAGGGGGAGGCGACCTTTTGCACGGTTAGATGACCACGACCGACGAACTCGTCCAGGACCTCCCCCCGAGCGCGAAGCTGGTGTTGAAAGTACTGGAGTACAACGGCGGGCTCACACAGAAACAGATCGTGGAGAACTCCCGGCTGTCCCAGCGGACCGTCCGGGACGCCCTCGACCGACTCCAGGATGCCGACATCGTAGAGAAGGACATCTACATTCCGGACGCGCGCCAGAACCTCTACCGCCTCACCGTCGAGGACGTCGACGAGGAACCCGCCGAACAGGGCGCGGAAATCGAAGCCGCTCTCGACTGACTGCGTTACTGACGAGAACTCACGATTGCCGACCTGCTGACAGATGTCTGGGGCCTGCTCACGGTTTCACTGCGCGGACTCCGCCAGCCTACACGACTGACGCGGCTTCCTCCTCGACGGGTTCGAGGTGTTGCTCGCCCCAGTCCGCGAGCGCGAAGATGACCGGTTCGAGGGACGCTCCGAGTTCGGTGAGCGAGTACTCCACGCGAACCGGTTTCTCGCTGACGATGGTGCGGGAGACGACGCGTTTCTCCTCGAGGTCGTCGAGGCTCTCGGAGAGCACCTTGCTGGAGATGCCGTCGACTTCCTCCTGGAGGTCGTTGAAGCCCAGCGGGCCGTTTGCGAGCAGTCTGTGGATGATGACGGGATGCCACTTCTTGCCGACGAGTGCTGTGGTCGCGGTTATCGAGCACCAGCCTTCGCCGGGGCACCACGCGGGCAACTGCTCGGTTTCGCTCATGGAGCCCGGTACGCTCGTCGACCAGTTAAGGGTACCTAACGATAGCTAGTTACCGGAAGGTAATCCAATTCGACCCCGGGCATCCGCGAGCGCGGGACGTTTTGTGCCTCGCTCATCGCAACGAGCAACGGGCATGACCCGTTCACGCCTCGAGCGCTTGCTCGCCGAGTTCGGAGAGATCGTCCCAGCCGGTGAGCCGTGATATTTCGGCGACGATGTCGTCCAGGTCGGCGTTCGTTCGTTCCTCGCCGACGGCCCACTCGCCACCGCTCTGCAGCGCCTCGAACGCGCGGTCGTCGTCATCGTCGTAGTAGATGGGCACGCCGGTAGCGTCGACGCCGACGAGCTCGCCGTCGTCGACCGTTTCGGGCACGTCCGCGAGCGGGTCTGACGAAGCGTTTGAGTTCGCGTCGGCCATACTATGTGTGTTAGTCTCATGCGAACAAGTACTCACTGGTTGCGTCGACGGTCGATTCGCAGTGCCGGTCGGCAACGCGACCCCGCCTCGTCGACCAGGCTGGGAACCAGTGCCGCGCGAACAGGAACCTATACGGTCGGCGCGACGACACGAAGTCGTATGCCGGACGCCCTCCTCGACAGAGCCGCCCGGACCGCCGGCCGGGTCTCCACGTACGCCGTCGTGCCGTTCGCCCTGACGCTGCTCGCCATCGACAACGTCGCGCAAACGGCCGCAGCCAGCGGTCTCCACATCTCCGTGAAGTTCGCACTGCCGACGGCGGTTCCCACGCTGTGGACGGTCTTCGACCCGCCCGCGTCCGGAATCAACTTCGTCACACCGACGTCACTGACCCTGCTGCCGGTGTATCTCCTCGTCGACGCCGCGCTCGCCGCGGGCTACCTCGGCGGCATCTACGACGCCGCCAGCGGGTCCAAGACGGACTTCGTGGACAGCGCCGTGTCCGACGCACTCCCCATTCTGGGGGTGCGCATCGTCGAGTTCGTGGTCGTCGGCGCGTTCGCGCTGCTCGCCGTGGGTGGCGGCGTCGCGACCGCACTCCTCGCTTTCCCGTTCCTCCTGCTCGCGGGCTACGTCCTCTGGGGCGCTCCGTTTCTCGTCGTCGCGCGCGACCAGTCCGCGCTCGACGCCATCGCGTGGAGCGTCGAACTCGCGCTCAACAGCAGCGACTACCTCTCGTTCTCAATCGGGTTCGCGGTCGTCGCCGCGGTTGTCTCCGTCCTCGTCTCGCTGTTCCTCTCGGCGGCGGGCCTCGTCGCGGTCGTCGTCGCAGCGGTGGTGATTGCGTACCCCGCACTGGTCGCGTCCGCGGCCGCGATGCACGTCGTCGACGACGCTGCGGCACGGTCTCGCGGCGCTTAAGTCGCGGTACCGCCTAGCCCGGGTCGTGCAGAACGTCACGGACCGGACCAGCAATCCGTTCGGGATGCGGCCGCCCTGCGAGCAGGCCGTCCCCGGCTACGGGGACGCGAACGCGGACTTCCACGCCGTCGGCGACCATCCCGGCGTCCACGGCGGCGTCGAGTCCGGCGTCCCGTTCACGGGGACGCCAGCCGCCGAGCGCTTCAGGAACGCACTCTCCGCCGCGGGGCTCCTCGACGAGGACGGCGAGCCAGCGGACCTCTTCCTCTCGTATCTCCACCTGTGCGTCCCAGACGGCGACCCGACGCAACGCGACTACAGCGAACTCGAACCGTTCTTCGACGCGGAACTGCGCGCAATCACCGCGCACGTCCTCCTCCCGGTCGGCGAGCGCGCGACCCGCCACGTCCTGGAAACGTACACCGCGATCGACCCCGACGACGTCGCGCTCGCCGACGTCCACGCGTCCGAACTCCACGGGAGCGGGTGGCTGGTCGTCCCCGCACTCGACCCCGCCGACTGGGACGACGACGCCGAGGACGCGTACGTCGACGCGCTCCGGGCGGTCCGCGAGGTGGACTACCAGCGCGAGGCCGACCTCGGTCGGTTCCTCGTCGGTCCGGAGTCCTACCGCGTGCGGTGACCGGACAGTCGTGCCGAGTCAGGTAGCCATTTATCCGCGCGTCGACTATCCGGCGTCGTGCACCAGATCCAGTTGACGAACGCCGCCTTCGAGGGGCAGAACAGCGTCTATCTCCTCGGGCGCGACGACCCCGGTGCGCCGACGACGCTCGTGGACACGGGCGTCGCCACGCCCGCCGTCGAGGCGGAACTCCGGGACGCGCTCGCAGACCGCGGCGTGACGTTCGCGGACGTCGACCGGGTGTTGCTCACGCACTGGCACTCCGACCACGCCGGCCTCGCCGCCCCGATCCAGGCCGCCGGCGACGCCACCGTCTACGTCCACGAGGCGGACGCGCCGCTCGTCGAACCCCCGGGCGACGACGTCCATGACCTCGTCGCCAAGCAGGAAGCCGCCATCGCCGACTGGGGGATGCCCGCGGACACGCAGCGCGACCTCCTCGCGTTCATGACCGACCACCGCGACCTCAGCGGCGGATCCGTCGACGTCACGCCCGTGGCCGACGGCGACACGCTCACAGCCGGCGCCTTCGACGTCGAGGTGGTTCACCTGCCCGGGCACGCCGCCGGCCTCGTCGCGTACGTCTTCGAGCGCGACGGTCGCCGGGAGGCGTTCGTCGGCGACGCAATCCTGCCGAAGTACACGCCAAACGTCGGCGGCGCGGACGTCCGCGTCGACCGGCCGCTCCAGCGGTACCTCGACAGCCTCGAGCGCGTCCAGTCGCTGGACCTGGACCGCGCGTGGCCGGGCCACCGCGGCGCGATTTTCGCGCCCGCCGACCGCGCACGCGACATCGCCGCCCACCACGAGGAACGCACCGAGCGCGTGCTTGCGGCCGTCGACGACCTCGCGCCGGCGACCCCCTGGGAGGTCAGCGCCGATCTGTTCGGCGACCTCTCCCGCATCCACGTCCTCCACGGCCCCGGCGAGGCGTACGCCCACCTCGACCACCTCGTCCACGAGGGCGTCCTCGCCGAGACGCCGGACGGTTACGTGCGCGCCTGATTGTCACCTGGTTCCGGAACCCAACTCCCTTTGACCCGCCGCGAGTAGTTCCGCCCATGGTCGCAGAAGAGTCCACTGCGGAACTTGAGGCCGGCGACACCGCACCGGCGTTCGAACTCGAAGGCACCGACGGGGAGACGCACGCGCTCGCGGACTTCGCCGACAACGACGCCGTGTTGCTCGTGTTCACGTGCAACCACTGCCCGTACGCGAAAGCGAAGTTCGACGCGCTCAACGACATCGCCGCGGACTACGACGACGTCGTCGTGGTCGGCGTCAACCCCAACGACAGCATGGAGTACCCCGAGGACTCCTTCGAGCGCATGCGGGAACTCGTCGCGGACGGCACCATCCAGTACGACGCGTACCTCCGCGACGAGAGCCAGGACGTGGCGCGAGCGTACGGTGCGACGTGCACCCCGGACCCGTTCCTGCTGCGGAACACCGGCGACGGCTTCGAGGTGGCGTACCACGGTCGCCTCGACGACGCGCTCAACCCCGACGACGAACCGACCCGCGAGGGCGGCGAGGTCCGGGACGCCATCGACAGCGTGCTCGCGGGCGAGCCTGTCGAACAGGCGTTCAACCCCTCGCGCGGCTGCTCTATCAAGTGGACCGACGACTGACAGACGCTGTCGCTCCACCCGCTGAGTGGCTTTAGCGCGTCCGCTCTTCGTCCGTCCCTCGTACCCGAACCGCTAAGGGTCACGCTGTCGGACCATAGGCCATGAGTCAGGTCCTGGACAGTACGGTCGAGGCGTTCCTCCAGGCGGCGAACCCCGCGCCGTCGCCCGTCCTCGAGGAGATGACCGACTACGGACGCAACCAGAACTTCCCGGTCGTCGGGCCGGACGTCGGCCAGTTCCTCAGGATCGTCGCGCACCTCGCTGACGCGTCCCGCGTGTTCGAGTTCGGGTCGGGGTTCGGCTACTCCGGCGCGTGGTTCCTCGGCGCGCTCCCCGACGACGGCGAACTCGTGTTGACTGACTACGACGAGGACAACCTCGAGACCGCCGAATCCTTCCTCTCGCGACTCGACACAGATGCGACGGTCCACTACGAGACCGGTGACGCGATGGCGACGTTCGAGGCGTACGACGGCCCGTTCGACGTCGTGCTCGTCGACCACGAGAAGTCGAAGTACGTCGACGCGCTGGAGGACCTGCGCGGCGACCTCGCCCCGGGCGGCGTCGTCGTCGCGGACAACATGATGGCGGGCCCCGTCGAACCGGAGGCGGTCACCGCGGCGCTCCGCGGCGCGGACCCGGTGGATGACCACACCGCGAGCGTCGCTCGATACATCGAGCACGTCCGCGACGACCCGGAGTTCGAGACGGCGTTCGTCCCGCTGGGTGAGGGGGTCGCTGTCAGCGTGAAAACGCAGTGAGCGCCTGCCGGGCCGATTTGTCGTCCCGCACTCGCTCCGTCAGTCGACGACTGCCAGCACTTCGTCGGCGTGCTCCTCGGGGTCGACGCCCTCGAACGCGGCGACGACGTCGCCGTCCGGACCCACGACGTACGTGTTCCTGAACGTCACTTCCATAACGTCCCCCATGATGTCGCGTTCCCCCCAGGAGTCGTACGCCGCAGCGACCTCGCCGCCGTCGTCGCTCAGCAGGTCGAACGGAAGGTCGTACTTCTGGGCGAAGTCCTTCAGGTCCTCGACGGGGTCGTCGCTGATGCCGAACACGGGCACGTCGCGGGCCTCGTAGTCGCTCCAGCGGTCGCGGAAACTGCACGCTTCCGTCGTACAGCCGGGGGTGTCTGCGCGCGGATAGAAGTAGACGACGACGTACTGGCCGTCGTGCTCGGACAGCGAAACGAGGTCGCCGTCCTGGTTCGGTAACTCGAAGTCCGGCGCGGGTTCGCCTTCTGAGAGCATACGCCGCGTTCGGCCTCCCGCCCCGAAGCAGTTACGGTACGAGCGCCAGCGCGTAGAGGACCGCCATCCCGACGACCACTGTGGGGAGCATGTCCTCGGTCCGCCACGCGACGACGGCCGCAACGGCACCCGCGACCAGGCGGTCGTTCCCCAGGGTGAGTGCGAGTGCGCCGTCGGCAAGCACGAGCTCCGGGACGACGAGCGCCGCCAGCACGGCCGGCGGCACCAGCGAAAGCGTCGTCTTCACGCGCGGTGGCACTTCGTCGACGCGCCCGAAGAGCGTGATGAACGACACCCTGAGCACGTACGAGCCGGCGGCCGCCCCGACGACGACCAGCCAGAGACGCACCGACCCGAGTCCGGCTGCCGGCGTCATCGGGACCCCCTCCAGTGGTTCACGACGAAGCCGGCGCTGACGCCGGAGAGCGCTGCGATGATGATGCCGAGGTTCATCGGGACGCCGACGGCGGCGACGGCGACGAACCCGCCGACGGCGGCCGCCACTGCCGTCGGCTCGTCCGCGATGGACGGCACCAGCAGCGCCAGGAACAACAGCGGAACCGCGAACTCGAGCTGGAACCCGTCCGGGATGCGGTCGCCCAGCAGCACGCCGCCGGCCGTCCCGGCGACGAACGACACGTAGATGGCCAGCGAGACGCCGAGATAGTACGCGAGCCTGTCGGTGTCTTCGTCGCGCTCGTACTCGGTGACGGCCAGCGCGAACGTCGTGTCCACGACGAACTGCGCGCAGACGAGGCGCCAGCGCTCGGAGAACCGCCGGAAGTGCGGCGCGATGGCTGCGCTGTACATCGTGTACCGGAGGTTCACGACCACAGCCGTGAGCACGACGATGAGGACCGGCGACCCCTTCTGCAGGAGTTCGATTGCCGCCAACTGGGACGCACCGCCGAACACCAGCACGGACATCGAGACGGCCTGCACGCCACTGAACCCCGCCTGCAGCGCGGCGACCCCGACGACGAAGCCGAACGGCACGTTCGCCGGGAGCGTCGGCAGCGAGTCCCGCACGCCCGACACGAAGTCCTCGCGCTCTGTCACTGCCTCGCAGTAGGCGGCGTCACGCGCATGAACGTTCCGACACCGGCACACTGTCGGTCCCGGCTTCGCTGGATGCTTGCCGACCGAACGGACGCTGCTGCGTAGACAGTACGATGTCCTCGGTCCCCGGGTCGTCAACCATCGCTGCGGTAACAGTTAACCCCAAGCACGTCCAGTCCGTAGGCTCGACGCATGATGCAGGGGTCGACTGGGGCCGGAGCGACGGACCATGGGGCAACGGACGCCGGGACGAGACTCCGCCTCGACCTCTGGCATCCCAACTGCTGGGCCATCCAGGCTACAGAGCGCCAGCCCGGGGGGATTCTCGCACACGCCGTCTACGATACGCCCATGATGGGCGGCGAGACAGTCAACGGACTGTTCACGGCGTACGGCGAGACGGAGGCGGCCGTCGACGCGCTCATCTCGGACATCGACGACTCCCCCCTGACGGAGACGGTGCGGCGCCTGCAGACGCAGTTCGACACACGCCGCCACCGCATCGCGCCGGGATACGTCTCAAGGGAGTTCTTCCTCGAGCACGACCCCGGCGAGATGATCTGTCCGCTGTTGCTCGAACACGGGTTCGTCCACACCGAACCCGGGAAGATCGAGGACGGCCGCGAGTACTGGAACGTCCGGTACGTCGGTCGCCGCGAGGAGATCGAGGCCGAACTGGACGCCATCCGCGAGCAGACTGGGGCGGACATCGAGGTAGAGCGCATCGGGTCGGTCGGCGCCGAATCCCATCCGTCGCGGCGCGTCGAACGCCTCACCCGGAGTCAGCGCGAGGTGTACGAACTCGCGCGCGAACTCGGCTACTACGAGTGGCCGCGGGAAACGTCCACGCGCGAGATGGCCGACGAGCTCGACATCTCGAAGACGACGCTGCTCGAACACCTCCGGAAGGCCGAATCGAAACTGCTGGATCCGTAACCCGTCAGTCCCTGTCTGGGCGGGCAGTTGTCACTCACGACGGACGTTCGAGTCACGAGACCTACCATGGTCGGTGTCCAGTATATGTACCTCTACCCGTATGCTATCGACTGTCATGGCTAACGAAGGCCACGTCAATCGACGGACGTTTCTGAAGGTAGCGGGGGGTAGCGGACTCGCAGCGACTGCCGGCTGCATCGGCCTCGGCGGCGACAGCGGCGGCACTATCGTGCTCGGTCAGCCGGCCGCCCAGACCGGCCAGTGGGACTTCCTGCAGCCAGGTGTCTCCCAGGCGACCGACGTCGCCATCCAGCAGATCAACGACGCGGGCGGCCCGCTCGGTAACGAACTCGAACTCCAGCGCCGCGACACCGGCGTCGACCCCAACGAAGCGCGCTCGGTCACCACCCAGCTCATCGAGAACGACGACGCCGTCGCCATCCTCGGGCTGTTCTCCAGCGAGATCAACCCGCTGTGGGACTTCCTCCAGGAGCAGGAGACGCCGGTCGTCACGCCCTGGCCGGGGTCGAACTTCCTGGACACGAACGGCGGCGACCACGACACCCCCGACGACCTCTCGGACGACGAGTGGGTGTGGCGGACCGTCATCAGCGACACCGTCCACACCGCCGGTGCCGCGCTGCGCGCGCTCGACCAGGACCACGATACGGTCGGCGTCATCAACGGCACCACAGAGGGTGCCCGGTCGTGGGCGGACGGCTTCATCGAGGCCTTCGAAGCGAACGACGGTACCATCGCCGAACGCATCGAGGTCGAACAGGAGCAGTCGAGCTACCAGTCGGCGCTCGACCGCCTGTTCGGCAACGACTTCAGCGCGTTCGCCGTCAGCATGCCCCTGGAGAGCGCGACGACCTTGCTCTCGGACTGGGCAGACGGGGAATACGGCCGCAAGCCCATCCTCTCGGACCCGCTCGCCCAGCCCGACCTCGCGTCCCAGGTCGGCTCGGCTCTTGACGGCGCGTGGGCGGCCAGCCCCGGGCAAAGCGGCCCGGGCTACGACACCTTCGAGAGCGCCTACCAGGACGGCGGCGACGCCGAGATCAATGCGTGGACGCCGCCCGCGTGGGACGTCGTCAACGTCACCGCGCTCGCCATCGAGCGCGCCGGCGAGGCGTCCGCCGAAGCCATCGAGCAGAACCTCGGTCCGGTGACTCGCGGCGACGGCACGGAGGTCTCCACATTCGAAGAGGGCCAGCAGGCCCTCGAGGACGGCGACGAGATCAACTACCAGGGCGCCGCCACGCCCGTGGACTTCACTGGCTTCGGCAACGTCGTGGGGTCCGTCGTCATCAACGAGGTGCAGGGCGACTCGTTCGAGCAGGTCGAGACGATTCCCGCCGAGGACATCCAGGAGTTCGTGCCCGAAGGCGAGTACTGAAACATGGGGCTGGCCCAGAACGTCGTCTTCGGTCTCGTTACGGGGTCGTACATCGCCATCGCCGCCATCGGGTTCACTCTCATCTACGGCATCGTGAACATGATCAACTTCGCGTACGGCGAGTACCTCACCATCGGCGCGTTCACCGGCGTCCTCGCCGCAGGCGCGTTACCCCTGCCGCTGGCAGCTCTCGCCGCGATGGTCGGCGGCGGCGTCGCGAGCCTCCTGCTGGCGTGGGCGTTCTTCACGCCCATCAACGACACCGGGCCGGTGCCGATGCTGTTGACGTCTATCGGCCTCGGGCTCGTGCTCCGGAACGCAATCCGCATTGCAGCCGGACAGGGTGCGCGCTACTACGACACCACGACGTCGACGTTCCACCTTCGGGGGCTCCCGGACCTCTCGGTCGGCTCGGTCGACCTGCTCGGGAACTTCTTCGTGACCAGCAGGATGCTCGTCGTCGTGGGCTGCGCGGTCGCCGTATTCCTCGTCCTGCACGCGTTGCTCACGCGGACAGACATCGGCATCGCGATGCGCGCGATGGGTGACGACGAGTCACTCGCTCGCGTCCGCGGCATCGACACCCAGTTCGTCCGGAACGCCGTGTGGGTGCTCGCCGGGGTGCTCGCCGGCCTCGCCGGCGTGCTCATCGGCATCCAGACGAACGTCAACGTCACCACGGGGTTCAGCCACATCCTCCAGATCCTCGCCGCCGCGATCCTCGGCGGCGCCGGCAGTCCCTACGGCGCCATCGCCGGGTCGTACGTCATCGGCCTGGTGGTCGCGCTCTCGACGGCGTTCCTCCCATCGAGCATGACCGGGCTCTCGTCGGCGATGGCGTTCCTCGTCCTCGTGGTCGTGTTGCTCGTGAAACCCAGCGGCATCGCCGGCACGGAGGTGCGTGAAGCGTGAGCGTCGCAGACCGACTCCCGACCGGAAGCGCGGAGCGCGCCGCACTCCTGGGATCTGTGCTGGTCGTCGTCGGCGTGGCCTTCGCCGCGTCGCCGCTCACCGCGACGTTCCCCGGCGACCTGACCGTGTTCGTCGAAATCGCAGTGCTGTTCACCGTCTACGCCATCCTCGTGCTGGGACTGGACCTCCAGTACGGCCACACCGGGCTCGTGAACTTCGGCCACGTCGTGTTCTTCGCGGTCGGCGCGTACACGGTCGCGATGCTCGCCTCGCAGGGGTCGTTCGCCGGCCTCAGCCTCGGGCTCCCCTGGCCGCTCGCGCTCGCCGCGAGCCTCGTCACCGCGGGCGTGGTCGGCGCGATTGTCGGCGCGACGTCCCTGCGGTTGCGCGACGATTTCCTCGCGATCGCGACGCTCGCCGCCGCCGAGATCTTCCACAGCCTCACGGAGAACCTCGAGGTCTTCGGCGGCACCACCGGCATCTTCAGCATCCCGCAGCCGCTGGCCGCCGCGGCCGCCGACTACGACACCACCCTGCTCGTGACGCTGCTGGTCTTCGGCGGGCTCACCGCGCTCACGTACGCCGGCCTGAAACGTCTCACCGACGCTCCATACGGCCGCGTACTCCGCGCTATCCGCGCGGACGAACTCGTCACGCGCTCCGTGGGCAAGTCCGTGTTCACGTACAAGATGCAGGCGTTCGTCTACGGCGCCGCGCTCGCCGGGTTCGCCGGCGGCCTGTTCGCGCTGTACAACGGCGCCGTCGCGCCCACGTTCTTCACCATCCAGGTGACCGTCACCGTCTGGATCGGGATGCTCCTCGGCGGCGCGTCCAACCACCGCGCGGTCCTCGGCGGCCTCGCTGTCATCATGGGGATCCGACTCGTCTCCCGGTTCGCCAACGACGCCGCGCCCATGTCGTCGGCCGAGTTCGCGTCCCTGCGGCTCATCGTCGTCGGCATGATCCTCATCCTCGTCATCAGGTACCGCCCGGCCGGCATCTGGGGCGACGCGAAGGAGCTGGGGGTAGATTCGTGACCCCCAACGACAGTCGTGGGTTCGCGCTGTCCGGACCGACGGAGGTGGTCCCGTGACGCTGCTCGATGTCACGGGCCTCGGGAAGGAGTTCGGCGGCCTGCGCGCGCTCGACGACGTCGACGTCTCGGTCGACGAGGGCGAACTGGTCGGCGTGATGGGGCCCAACGGCGCCGGCAAGTCCACGCTGTTCAACTGCATCAGCGGCGTCGTGACCCCCGATGAGGGCTCGGTCGTCTTCGACGGCGATGACGTCACTGGCGAGCAGCCGGAGACGCTGGCGCGCCGCGGCCTCGTGCGAACCTTCCAGCACACCCGCCAGCTGGACACGATGACGGTCAGGGAGAACGTCAGGCTCGCCGCGCTGGACCAGCCTGGCGAGCGCACGCTCCCGGCGCTCGCACGCTCCGAGGCGATGCAGTCAGTCGAGCGGGACGTCCGCGAGCGCGCCGACGACCTCATCGAGGCGTTCGAACTCGACCACCTCGCCGACGAGTACGCCAGCAGCCTCTCCGGCGGCCAGCGGAAGCTGCTCGAACTCGCGCGCGTGCTCATGCTCGACCCCGACCTCCTACTCCTGGACGAACCGTTCGCGGGCGTCAACCCGACGCTCACGAACGACATCGCAGACAGGATCACCGGCCTCAACGACGAGGGCATGACCGTCGTCGTCATCGAGCACGAACTGGAGACGCTGACCGCGCTCGTCGACCGACTCGTCGTCCTCCAGCAGGGCAGCGTGCTCGTCGACGACGACCCGGAGACCGTCCTGTCGGATGAACGCGTCATCGACGCCTACCTGGGAGAATGATGCACGGAACACAGACACGCGACGACACGCAGTGCGGCATCGACAGCGCGACGGCTATGGAGGTGGTCCGGTGACCCTGCTCGACGTCGACAGCCTGGACGCCGGCTACGGGGACCTCCAGGTGCTGTTCGACGTGGACCTGCACGTCGACGACGGCGAGTACGTCACCGTCGTCGGCCCGAACGGCGCCGGGAAGTCGACCGCGATGAAGGCCGTGTTCGGGCTCGCCGACCACCAGGGCGGCGTGATTCGGTTCCGCGGCGACGACATCACCGGCCTGTCCCCCGACGAGGTCATCGAGACCGGGATGAGCTACGTCCCCCAGTCGGACAACGTCTTCCCGTCGCTGACCGTCCGCGAGAACCTCAGGCTCGGCGCGTACATCCTCGACGCGGTGCCACAGGACCGCCTGCAGGCCGTCTACGACCGGTTCCCGATCCTCGAGGAGCGCCTCGACCAGCGCGCCGGGTCGCTCTCGGGCGGCCAGCAGCAGATGCTCGCGATGGGGTCGGCGCTGATGCTCGACCCCGACCTCCTGTTGCTGGACGAACCGTCTGCCGGTCTGGCGCCCGACCTCGTGGACGAGATGTTCGACCGCATCGACGCGGTCAACGACGCCGGCACGGCCGTCCTGATGGTCGAACAGAACGCCAAGGAGGCACTACGGCGCTGCGACCGCGGCTACGTGCTCGCCCAGGGCGAGAACCGCTACGAGGGACCAGGCGAGCAACTCCTCGGCGACGAGGACGTCCGCCGGGAGTTCCTCGGCGGCTGAGCAGGCCGCTGTCGAACTAATAATTCGGCGTGGTGGACCTGAAGGGGGCAGCTGGGCACCGAGAATCTACAGCGACAGTTCGGTGCCGATGCCGTCCTCACGCGCCGCGTCGTAGACATACGACGCTGCAGCGACGTCGAGGACGGCGGTACCGACCGAGTCCATCACGATGATCTCCTCGGGGTCCTCGCGCCCTGCGCGACCGGCGAGGGCGTCCGAGAGCGGAATCAGGTCGCCCTCGTCGAGGTTCGTCGCCGTGACGTCGCCGATGCCCGCGACTTCCTCGGGAACGTCGGCGAACACGCGGGCAGCGCGGTCGAAGACATCGGGTTCGAGTTCCTGCATCTCCGCGTTGTACGCGCCGACGGCGACCACCAGCGCCCCGGGTTCGAGCGCGCCGGCCGGGAACACCGGGTCGGTGCTCGTGGTCGCGGTGACGATGACGTTCGCTCCCTCGACGGCTGCTGTCGGCGAGTCGACGGCCTCGGCGTCGAGGCCCTCGTCCCGCAGGTCGCTGGCGCACTCGTGCCTGGAGTCGCTCGGGGAGTACACAGCGACGTGTTCGACATCCGTGAGCGCGGCGATAGCGCGGGTCTGCCAGCGGGCCTGCGCGCCCGCGCCGAGTACGCCGAGGCGGACCGGCTGGTTCGCGAGGTCCCGGGCGGCGAGGCCGCCGATGCAGCCCGTTCGGGCGTTCGTGATGCCCTTGCCGTTCATGAACGACACCGGCTCGCCGGTGCGGGCGTCCGCGAGCACGATCTGGGCGTGAATCGTCGGCAGGCCGCGACTCGGGTTGTCGTCGTGGACGCCGACGAGTTTCGTCGCGAAGTACGCGCCGCCGTGGACGTACGCCGGCATCGCCAGGCCGGTCCCGAGTGGCTCCTCGGAGTCCAGGCCCTCCCCGACCGGATAGTGCGGGCGGTCCGGCCGTTCGACGTCGCCGGCGCCCTGTTTGACGAGCGCGCGCTCCACGACCGGCGCGAGCGTGTCCAGTTCGAGCAGGCCAGCGACGTCGTCGTCCGACAGGACGAGTGTCATGTCGGCGGCGACGACGGCCAGCGAGTTAGCGTTTTCCCGCGCGGCAAGCGAACTACCGGCCCACGAGGTGTCGTCTCGTGTCGCCGCCCCGGTAGACTTATTCACGACTCGCCGTGTGAGAATCAGACATGGACGTGGTAGTCGTCGGCGGGGGAATCGTGGGACTGTCGAGCGCGCACTATCTGGCCGAACGCGGCGTGGACGTCACGCTCTGCGAGGCGGGGTCGCTCGGGATGCAGAGCACCGCGCGCTCGGCTGGCGGCATCCGCAGCCAGTTCTCAACGGCCGTGAACGTCCGACTCTCCGAGGCCAGCCGCGAGGTCTGGGACGACTTCGAGGACGAGTTCGGCGTGGACATCCAGCACCGGAAGGCGGGCTACCTCTTTCTCGCACGGAGCGAGGAGACCGCCGCCGAGTTCCGCGAGAACGTCGCGATGCAGAACGACCTCGGGGTCGACAGCGAGTACGTCGACCCGGAGACGGCCCGGGAGTACTGCCCCGGACTCGAACCCGAGCACTTCGTCGCAGCGACCTACAACGCCGAGGACGGGTTCGCGGACCCGAACCTCGCCGTCCAGGGGTACGCCGGCGCTGCGCGCGAGGCGGGCGTCGACGTCCGGACGAAGACCGCGGTCACCGACGTGCTCGTCGACGACAGCGGTGACGAGCGCGTCGTCACGGGCGTCGAGACGGAGGACGAAACCCTGCACGCGGACTTCGTGGTGAACGCCGCCGGCGCGTGGGCGAGCCAGCTCGCCGCGATGGCGGACCTCGACCTCCCCATCGAAGCGCACCGCCGCCAGGTGGCCGTCGTCGAACCTACGGAGTCCGTCCCCGAGTCGGTGCCGCTCACCATCGACCTCGAGCGCGGGTCGTACTTCCGGCCGGAGCGCGAGGGCGATGCCATCGTCGGCGGGCACTTCGGTGGCGACGACGACCCGGTCGACCCGGACCGCTACTCGGAGTCGATGGACATCGACTGGGCTGCCGAAGCCGTCGAGCGCGCCGCCGCCCACACCAGGTACTTCGACGGCGAGTCCCGCATCAAGCGCGGCTGGGCCGGCCTGTACGCGGTCACGCCCGACAACCACGCGATTCTGGACGAACCACTGCCCGGGTTCGTCGTCGCAGCCGGGTTCTCGGGGCACGGCTTCCAGCACGCGCCCGCCACCGGGAAACTCGTCGCGGAACTGTGCGTCGACGGCGAGTTCGCTCTCACCGACGTCAGTGCGCTCGCGGCCGACCGCTTCGAGTCCGGGAGCGACACCGACGAGTCGAACGTCGTGTAGGACGAAACCGCAGGCTCAGACCGTGTAGTCGGACTCGCGTATCTGGGCGTACTTCCCGTTCCGGTAGCGGAACTTCGCGCGCCTGTACTGCGAGTACAGCTTCAGGCCGCCCGCGGCCGAGCGCGCGTTCGACTTCGAGATGATCTTGCCGCTGTCGCTGGCGTCCAGCATCTGGCGCGTGATGCGGATGGTCTTGTCCCAGTCGGCCGGCCCGTAGTCGCCGACGACGTCCGCCATCGCGACGTTGCGCTTGATCTCGTCGCCGATGGCGTCGTGCCAGGCGTCGTTGTAGTCCTCGAGGCGGCCCTCGGCGGCCAGCCCGCCGGCGAGCTTTCCGGTTCGGTGCGCGACGTGGTCGCCGCCCTCGTGGAACGCCGACGTCGTCCCCATCGCGCCGCCGACGACGGCGATGCCCGCGTCCGTCGGGGACTCGATCGGTCGCGTCGAGGAGATGGCGTACGTTTCCGTGCTCTTGGACTTCCCGTGGCCGTCGACCAGCGGGAAGTCCGTCTCGACGTCGTACTCGTCGCCGTACAGTTCCTCGAGGAGGCGGCGGATGTACTCCTTCCCGGCGGGGATGCGGTCGTCGTCCTCCCGGAGGAGCCGCCACTCGCTGGCGTCGTAGTCGTCGACGTCCAGCCCGATTGGCATCGTGAGGCCGACGCGCGCCACGTTGTCCCGGTTCGGGAACACCCACGGGTAGGCCGTCTCGCCCGGCATCCACCCCCACCAGAACTTCATCGAGTCGGCGTCGAACAGGTCGTCGGGGAACCGCCGGTACTCCTGGTAGGCGATGTGGTTCGCGGAACGCGGGTTCAGGAGGTTGCTGACCGCCTTCTCCGCCGGCAGGAAGTCGTCGAGCACGCGCATCGTCACCTGGCGCTGCGGGCCGTCCGCGAGCACGAGGTACTCCGCGGTGACCGTCTCCCCGTCACCGAGGTGGAGCGTGTGCTCGTGGCCGTTCGAGAGGTCCGAGTCCACTTCCTTCACGGAGGTGCCCGCGACGTAATCCGCGCCCGCGGCATCCGCCCGGTCGCGCAGCCAGTCGTCGAACTTCGCGCGGTGGAACGTGAACCCGAAGTGGTCGTAGTCGGCGTCGATGCCGGTCCGGGCGACGACGACTTCCTCGTCCGGCCCGATGAACTCCGCGTCCACGAGTTCCTGTTCGACGACCTCCTCGGGGATGTCGGCGAAGTCGATGTCGGCGACTTCCAGCCAGTAGTCGAGGAAGCCGGCGGCGTCCGTCGAGTCCGGGCCGAGTCGCTCTCGGTCGGCGCGCGGCACTCCCTTCTCGTAGACGACGGCGTCCGCACCTCGGTCGGCGGCCGCGTACGCGGCGGCCGACCCGGCCGGCCCGCCCCCTACGATGGCCACGTCTACGTCAGTCATACTACTCTCGTGACCACGCCGGACTTAAAGTGCTTCGAGTTTTCGCGTCCACAATTCGGTGCCTGCCCACTTCGACGCCCCGCCCGGTACTCGATAACTGCCCGACGGCGCGTCCCCAAGCAGCCCGCTGTCCCGTGGGGATTCGGGTGACATATCACTCGGCGGAGACGCCGCGCCGCTGGGCCGCAACGAGATGCACGAACCCGGCGGTTCGACGCTCGTCGCGGGTGAGCGTCGCGTGCTCGGCGAGTGTTGTTCGTGTGGCCTCGATGCGGGCGTCGAGTTCGGTGCCGGGTTGGTCGCGGCCGCCGCTCGGCGACCCGGCGTCGACGAACACGTCGAACGCCGGGTTCAGCAGGCTGCCGACGCGGTGGTCGCTCCGGCCGGCCTCCAGCACGGCGACGCGCCCGCCGTCCACGAGACAGTCGAGCCATCGCTGGACGGCGGCCTCGGGGTCCGAGAGCAGTCCAACGACGAACGAGCCGAGGATGCCATCGACGTCCGCGACGGGTGGGCGCCCGGCGTCACCCCGGACGAGATGGACGTTCTGCCAGCCGGCGCGCTCGACGCGGGATTCGGCGCGCGCCAGCATCCCGGCCGTGAGGTCGACGCCGACGACGGTGCCTGTGGGGCCGACCCGGTCGCGGAGGTGTTTGAGGTTCGCGCCCGTGCCGCAACCGAGGTCGACCGCCGTGTCGCCGGGGGACAGCGAGAGCGCGTCGGTCGCGGCGCTGCGGAGGCCGTCGATGCCGGGCAGCATCCGAACGAACCAGTCGTAGGCGCGCGCCCACCGCCCGTAGAACGACTGCGTGTCGGCGACAGTCACGACTTCGGATTCGGGTGCCGCCACCATAATTCGCGTGGCGCTGCGGGTACGGCGACCCGAATGTCTAAGTCGGACGACACGGAACCCGGGTGCATGGACCGCGTACGCGTCGCCTACGACTTCCTGCGAGCGTACGTGTACGCGCTGGTCATCGGCGCGGTCGTGACTGTCCTCTGGCTCGCGAGCCCACAGATCGCGGACGCCGCAGAGGTAGCGAGTATCTGGTTCGCCATCGGCTTCTTCGGCGTGCTCGTGCTCGTGACCTTCCTCCTCACGCAGTACGCACGCGAGTTCTGAGGAAGTAGGAGAGCGCGCCGACGGTCCCCAGCACGAGCGGAATCGCGAGGCTCACGTACAGCAGTTGTCCGGACGCCAGGTAGCCGTCGAGGCGGCCGGCGTTCGCGAGTACTGCGAGGAAGCCGAGCCACGCGACCAATCCGAACCCGGCACCGCCCGCGAGTGCACGCGGCCACGAACCCGCGAGCAACCCGACGGCGACGCCGCCGACCAGTAATCCCAGCCAGTGGACGGCCGACAGCGCGAACGCCGCCAGCACCACGCCGGCCAGGACGATGCGCCGCATCACTCACCACCCCCGAAGCGGACGGTTCGGCCGTCGAACGTCCGGTCGAAGGTGTAGTAGTCGCCGTCCGCCCACGCACGTAGCTGGTCGTCGTAGGACTCACTGAAGGGGTCCCCGTCGTTGCCGCCGGGGAGCACGACCGTGGCGTCGCCGTTCATCGGCACGACCATCCGCCAGCTCGCGCCCACGTCGCTGTCCCGCCGGAAGTTGTTCACCGTCGCGGGCGAGCCGTCGGTCTCGAACTCGGGGTAGTTGAGGAACGACTGGTCGAAGGGGTGTTCGAGCGCGACGACGTTGTAGTCGCCGTACGTCTCCCAGCCCTCGTCGGCGATGCGTGCGGCAGCGGCATCGACAGCCGCCCCCACCGCCGCTGTCGCGCTCTCTGGGGTCTCGGCCCGCTCGAACCACGAGGCGTCGTCCTCGAGGTGCACGGTCACCCAGTCCGTCGGCCAGTCGTCCTCCCCGAGGCCGGCGGCGTTGAACCCCTCGCTGTAGAGGCGCTCGCGGTACGCGTCGAGGAACGCCGCGAACGCCAGTGCCGCCTCGCTCTCGGGGGTCATGCGGTAATCCCAGTCCGGGAGGGCGTCGAACGGAGTGCCCGCTGACTCGACGTCGACGGCGTCCAACACCCGCGGAACGAGGCGACGGGCGCGCGTGTCGAGCGCGTCCGTCTGGAGCGCGCGCATGTCCGCCGGCGTCAGGTCGCGGTCTGCCGCCCACCCGTCGAGCAGTTCGTAGATGCGTTCCCCGCGGAACGGCGTCGAATAGGACTCCGCGAGGTAGTGTTGCGGGTCGTCGACGACGCGCTGGTTCGCCGTCGCGACGTAGTTCGCGTTCACGGCGCCGGGCTTCTCCTCGAACGGCACGAAGCCGTCCCACGTCGACTCCCCGTACGGCGTGAACCCCTCCCACTCTGCCTCGCCGGCGGACCCGTCGAACACCCGCCAACCCGGGACCGCCTCGCCGTCGACGCGCCGAATCGGAATGCGGCCAGTGGTCTTGTAGTACGTGTTCCCGTCGCGGTCCGCGTAGACGACGTGCTGGGTCGGCAGGTCGAAATCCCGGACGGCCGCCCGGAAGTCCTCGAGGCCGTCGCTGCGCGCGAACGCGTAGACGGCGTCGGTCGTGGCCGTGGCGGTGAGCCCGGTCCACGAGACGCCGACACGCTGTCCCTCTCGCTCGACGAGCGGTCCGTGGACGGTCGTGCGTTTCGTGACCGTGCGGTCGTCGCCGTCCGCCACCTCGATTGTGTGCTCCTCGGTGTCGAAGTCGCGCCACTCGCCGCGGTAGCGGTACTGGCCGCCGTCGGTCTCGTACGCGTAGCAGTCCAAGACGTCCGCGCCGACGTTCGTGAATCCCCACGCGCCGGCGTGGTTCTCCCCGATGACGACGAACGGGACGCCCGGGAACGTCACCCCGCGCACCCAGTAGTCGGTGGCGTCGAGGTGTTGCTGGTACCAGACCGGCGGCGCGAGCAGCGACAGGTGGGGGTCGTTGGCGACGAGTGGACTCCCGCTGTCGGTGTGGTCGCCGCTCACGACCCAGCTGTTCGACCCGACGCCGTCTGGTGACTCGAAGGCCGAGAGCCAGTCGGTGAGCGCGGCGTCCGGGACCGCCGCGTCACTGTCTGCCGACCGGCGCTCCGCGAACGAGGCGGAGCCGCGGAGAATCGGACTGTCGTGGTCGTAGCGCCGCGGGAACAGCGCGTCGTAGTCGTCCCCGAGGGCGTCACGGATGCGGGCGCGCCGCAGCGTCTCGAAGCTCCCCGTGAGCGTCCACGCGATCTGTAACTGCAGAATGAGCGTGTCCGCCGGCGTCCAGTCGGCCGGCTCGAAGTCCAGGAGTTCGAACTCCGGTGGGAGGTGCTGGTCGTCCCGGGCGGCGTTCACGCCCTCGGCGTAGGCCTCGAGGATGTCAGCGACCGTCGGGTTCCGGGACTGGAGCGCGGTCCAGTTCGCGGCCGCCGCCCGCGCGAAGTCCATTCGGACGTGGAACTCGTCGGAGTCCAGCGCGGCGTCGCCGACGACGGCAGACAGTTGTCCGCGCATCAGCCGCCGCTGGAGGTCCATCTGGAACAGTCGGTCGGTGCCGTGGGCGTACCCGACCGCGTAGTACAGCGCCGCCTCCTCGTCGGCCGACACCTCGGGCACGCGGCGGCCGTCGTACTGCAGGGTGGCCCGCCCGTGCGGGCTGTCGACGTCGCTCGGCGGCTGGTCGATGGTCGCGTTCCAGACGTCGCCCGATAGCGGCGCGAACTGGTCCAGGTAGGTCGCAGCCGGCGAGAAGACGCCCCCGGCCGCGACGCCGCCGATGACGGCCGCAATCAACCCCCGACGCACGGTGTCCACGTCGTCCATGTCTTCGGGGTAACTGTCACACACCATAACTGGTAGGGGTGGCCTAGAGACGGGTCGGTTGGCGGTGTCGGCGACTGAAACGTGTACGGCGGGGTCGCTGAGCGGAATATGGCTCCTGAGAGACCCCAGTACGGTTCCGGTAGTGGGGCCAACTGGCACGAACCCTCCGAGACGAATTGAATTCTGTCCGAACTTATCCATCTGGTGACGACTATTTATGGTGTCTCCGGCTGTACCTCGTACCGATTACGATGCTAGACCAACGCATCCCGGAGAAGCGCGGCGCCGCCTTCGAAGTCGCAGCCGGCGACACCTTCCAGGTGACCGACCCGGAGGGCCAGCAGGTCGCGGACCTCGTGGCGTTCAACGCCGACGACCACGCGGAGCGCTTCTCGACGAAGTACAGCTACCGCAGGAACGGGAAGGTCCGCGTCACAGACGGCGACACGCTCTACACGACGCAGGGACGTGAGATCCTCTCCATCACCGCCGACGACTGCGGGACGCACGACCTGCTGTACGCGCCCTGCAACGAGTGGGTGCTGGAGGACTACTACGACCAGCCGGACCAGAACGGCTGCCGGGAGAACCTCACCGAGGCGCTCGAACCGCTCGGCGTCGACGAGGAACTCGTCCTCGACACGCTCAACGTCTTCATGAAGTCAACCATCGCCGAACAGACCTACATCGACATCCGCGAACCGCAGTCCGAACCCGGCGACACGGTGCAGTTCCGCGCAGAACGGGACTGCTACGTCGCGGTGTCGTCGTGCGCCGGCGAGTCGGTCGTCAACGCCGGGGAGACCAACCCGATCGACGTCAGCGTCCCCGACGGCACGGAGCTCCACACGAACTTCTGAGCGTCCTGCGTCGAACCCGGCTCAGCCGGCCGCTCAGTCGCCCACGGCGGCGTTCCCGTCGGAGAACCAGTAGAACTGCGCGTCGAAGTCCCGCGTCGTGAACTCCTCGACGAGCGCGCCAAGGTCCGCCTCCACGCTAGTGATCTCCTTGAGGAGAGACTGGTACTCGGGGCAGTCCGAGAGGTCGCCGTCGAACTCGCGTTCGATGGCCGCGCGCTTCGACAGCAACCTGAAGTACCGCTGAACGTACCCGCTGTACTGATTGCGCGACACGAGACTCGCGACCAGCGACCGGAGTTCGTCCCGCTCGATCGGCTTCGTCACGTAGTCGTCGAATCCCATCTCGAGGACGTCCACGTCGGGTTCGACCGCGGTCACCATCGCGACCTGATAGCCCGCGCCACTCGCGCGCACCTGTTTCAGGACTTCGTGGCCCGAGATACCGGGGAGCCGACGGTCCAGCAACACCACGTCCACTGCCTTCTCGAGTTGTTCGAGGGCTTCGCGGCCCGTGTTGGCGACGCGGACGTCGTACGTCTCGGCCAACCAGTCGCGGTAGAGCCTCGCGAGCGGTTCCTCGTCTTCGACGACGAGCACCGTTTCGAGACCGTCGCTGCTGTCACGCTCGCTTTCCGTGGCTGCGTCCTGGAGTGGTCGCGTATTGCTGTCGCTGGGGTGCGTTCCGCGACCGCCGTTGTCGTCGCGGTCTGCACCGCTACCGCTGTCTTCGTGGTGCGTCCCGCTACTGCCGTTGTCCTCCGCGTCTGCGTCCGCGCGACGTCCGCTCCCGCCGCTCTCGACCGCCTCCGCGTCCGGGTCGCCCCCCGGGTCAGGCATCGCTCGCTCCTGTCTCTCTCATACCACAACTGGCGGCGTCACCCCCATATGTTACACACCTCGATGTAGTGATGTGGACCGTGACAACGACGAACGTGGTAGAACTGGGCGTGCTACCCGTCGAACACGACCGAGAGGAGTTTCCGCTGGGCTGCGTTGAGGTGCTGGCTGAACGTCTTCTGTGAGATCCCCATCTCGTCGGCGAGTTCGGTCTGGGAGTGGCCCTGCGGCTGGTCGAAGTAGCCGCGCTCGAAGGCAAGCCGCACTGCCTCCCACTGCCGGTCAGTGAGCAACTCCCCGAACAGCGACCGCACGCCCGCCTCCGTGACCAGCGGCGCGACGACCTGGGCGTCGCGTTTTCCCGTGAACTCGACTGACGGGTGGTCGCGCTGGACGCGATCGACGATGCTCCGACTGTCACGGTCACCGGGAACGACGCCCGTAATCGACACGACGCCCGCTGTCGCCGCCGCCGACTGCGGTATCACGCCGTGTCGCGCGAGCGTCCCGACGATTGACTGCTCGGGCACGTACTCCGCGAGCAACTCCTCGCCGACCGCCTGCAGCACCCGGACTTCGGCGTCGACGTCGAGGGACTGGACGCGTGTCAGGAGCTTGTCCGCGGCCTCGTTCTGGAGGCGAACGAAGATGACGAGGCCGTCCGCGTCCGTGTGCATGAACTCCAGCAGGTCGACGCGGCAGTCCAGTTCCGCGGACAGCTGGACCGCTGGGTACGCGGTGTCCGCGGTTTCGAACGATAGTTCCGTGAACGCGCGGCCGTGACCCGTCATCGGGTAGTCCACCTGTTGGTGTGGACACACACCGGCAATACTTGACTGCTCTCCCCGGAATATCGTATTTTTGTCACTAGGTTCGTCCGACTGAGCCACTCCGAGCGAGTCCCGCGGCGCCAGCCACCCTACGGGATCGGTTGATGATTCCCGCGACGCCCCACGGACTTACGGGACAGGTCGGTGGTTCCCGCAACGCCCACGGACTTACGGGAACAGGCCGCGGTACTCGTGTGCGTCCGCGGTCCGTTCCAGCGCGATGGTGTACGCTGCCGTCCGGAGGTCCGGGATGTCCTTCTGTTCGTAGGCGGCCAGCATCTCGTCGAACGCCGTCGTCAGGCGCGCTTCGAGGTCGCGGTTGACCTCCTCGAGTTCCCAGGAGTACTGCTGGCTGTTCTGCACCCACTCCAGGTACGAGACGATGACGCCGCCCGCGTTCGCCAGAATGTCCGGGACGACTGGAACGTCGCGCTCGCGCAGGACGCCCGCCGCGTCGAACGTCGTCGGGCCGTTCGCGGCCTCCACGACGACGTCCGCTTCCAGGCGCTCGGCGACGTCCACGGTGATGACGTCCTCGATGGCCGCCGGAATCAGCGCGTCGACGTCCAGCGTCAGCAGGTCGTCGTTGGTGATGTACTCGGCCGGCTCGTAGCCCTCCAGGCGGCCGTCGTTGTTCGCGACGTACGCGCCGACCTTCTCGACGTCGAGGCCGTCCGGGTCGTAGATGGCGCCCGTCACGTCGGAGACGGCGACGACGTTCGCGCCGCGTTCGTGTAGCAGTTGCGCAGTGACGCTGCCGACGTTCCCGTACCCCTGGATGGCGACGTCCGCGTCCTCGACGTCCGTGCCGAGGTACTCGAACGTCTCCTCGGTCACGATTGAGACACCGCGCCCCGTGGCCTCGACGCGGCCGTCAGTGCCACCGATTTCCGGCGGTTTCCCCGTGACGACTTCCGGGACGGCGTACCCCTGGTACATCGAGTACGTGTCCATGATCCACGCCATCGTCCGCGGGTTCGTGTTCATGTCCGGCGCCGGGATGTCGATGTCCGGCCCGATCATCCGCCGGATGCCCTCGGTGTACCGACGCGTCAACTGCTCGATTTCGGCCTGCGAGAGCTCCTTTGGGTTGCAGATGATGCCGCCTTTCGCGCCGCCGAACGGCAGGTCGACCAGCGCCGTCTTCCACGTCATCCAGCCGGCGAGCGCCGACACCTCCTCCTTGGAAACGTTCGGGTGGAAGCGGATGCCGCCCTTGAACGGGCCGCGCGCGCTGTCGAACTGGCAGCGGTACGCCTCGAAGACCTCCACGCTGCCGTCGTCCATCCGCACCGGGAGGCTGACGGTGAGCGTGCGCTCGGGGGACTGCAGTCGTTCGAAGATACCGTCGTCGATGTCTACGTACTCCCGCGCTTGCTCCATCTGCGCGAGCATGTTGGCCAGTGGGCCGCTGTCGGTCATGCCACGGCAGTATCTGCGGCTCGTATAAGGACGTGCTGCATCGAACCCGCCGTGGTACGGCACGACAACCCGCAACGCGCCGGTTCTGCCGCCATCCGGTTGACACGACGAGCGCGAAGCGCACCCGATTTGACACCCGCGAAAGCCGGCCAGGTTCCGTGAGCACGCGAGAACGAGACGGACTCAGTGAACTCCAGTGAACAGGTGGCGGTACGCGGTACGAAGCGGACCGCTGAAAATTCGCGGATTCGCGGTCGCTTCGACGCCCGCTACTCCTCGAACTGGTCGACGTCCGGCAGCTTCAGGACGTTCTCGCGGCCGATGCGGAACGATTCTAGTTCGTCGTCTTCGCGCATGCCTTTGACGACCTGGCTCGTCTTGGCCTCGGTCCAATCCATCGCGTCGACGACGGCCTGTTGTTTCGCGCGGCCGCCCTGCTCGCGGAGGAACCGTTTCACGCGCTCCTCGTTGCTCAACAGCTCCTCGGGCGTCTCCTCGGCGGATTCGCCCGCGGCGGCCCCGGCAGCAGCGCCCGCGGCAGCGCCGCCAGCCTCGCCGCCGGTACCGCCGGCGTCGGCGGCCTCACCGCCGCCCGCAGCAGCGGCCTCGCCACCGTCTGGGGGCCCGCCAGGCCCACTGCCGTCGTCCGCGGACGCGGTTGGAGCGCCAGCGCCGCCCTCGCGTTCCTCGCGGCGCCAGTACAGCCATGCCCCGCCGCCCAGCACGACGAGGGCGATGACGCCACCGGCGAGAACCGGTATGAGGACGCTACCGCCCTCCTCGTCGGGACCTGCAGCCGTCGCGGTCGTCGTTCCCGCCGACTCGCTCGGTTCGATGACCAGGCTCGGCTGCTCCGTGCCGAAGTCCTCCGGCCCCGACCACCGCACCGACGTCTCGCTCGACTCGTCGGCCGGCGGGTCCGTGTCCACGGCCTCGTAGCCGTCCTGCCAGGAGAACTGCAGTGCCGTCTCGTTGTTCAGGTAGAACCCCTCGAGGGCGTCCCCGGCACTGATGCGTTCGCCTTCGACGGCCGCGAAGCCGTTCCACTCGAACGTGTACTCGACGAACCCGTAGGAGTCGACGAACTCGCCACCGGGCTGCTGGAACGCCCGCACCGAGACGTTCTCCGCGGACATCTCCCGGCCGGTCGCGTTCTCCGCGGTGCTCACCGTGCTCCCGATGCGCGAGCGGAACCGCTCGACGTAGTCCGAGCGGTTCTGTTCGATGTCCTGCTGGAGCGACTCGAACGCCGCCGTCTCGTTGTCAGTTGCCAGCTCCATCCGGTACTTGAACGACCACGCGGCGCTCCCGTCGTCGTCCAGCGACGCCGACAGCGTCACGTTGTCCGGTTCGAAGTCTTCCTGTCCGACACCGAATGCGCCTTCCGGCGTTCCGGCACTCGCCGCTGGCGCGACCAGCGTCGCGACGACGAGCAAGCCGGCCACCCAACACGCCAGACCGCGATGCATACGTGCCCTCCGACCGGCACGCTTGAAAGCGTTGTTATCGGACCTGCTCTGTCTCGCCCGGGGCGCGGCGAAATTTGCAGAGAACGGGCCCCTAACCGCTGTCCAGCGGACTGGGTGAGCGGGCAGTCCCGGGTGAATCGGAGCCGGGTGGACGCCGCGCTACTCCCCGCGCCACTCGGGGTCCCGGTCCTCGAAGAACGCCGCCATCCCCTCGTCTTTGTCTTCGGTCGCGAACAGCTGCGCGAACAGTTCGGCCTCGTACGCGAGGCCGGCGTCGAGGTCCATCCGGCCGGCCGCCCGCACGGCGTCCTTCCCGAACTCGAGTGCCACCGGACTGTTGTCGGCCATCGACGCCGCGAGGTCGTCGACCGCGTCGTCGAAGCCCTCGTCGCCGTGAACCGACTCCACGAGACCGATGTCGCGGGCTTCCTCGGCCTCGATGAGGTCGCCGGTCAGCACCAGGCGCATCGCCTGCCCTTCGCCGACGATGCGGGGCAACCGCTGGGTCGCGCCGCCGCCGGGAATGATGCCGAGGTTGATCTCGGGGCTGCCGAGTTTCGCGCGCTCGTGGGCGATGCGGACGTCGCAGGCGAGCGCGAGCTCCAGGCCGCCGCCGAGAGTGTGGCCGTTCAGCCGAGCAATCACGGGCTGCCGGAGGTCCTCGACGACTTCGTACACCCGTGGCCGTTCGCTCGCGCGGCGCTGTTCGAGGGCGTCGTGCTCGCGGAGTTCCCCGACGTCCGCACCCGCGACGAACGCTTTCGCGTCGTCGCTCCCGGTCAGCACAACCACTCGCGCGTCGCTGTCCTCGACGGCAGCGAGCACGTCCCGTAGCTCCGCGCGGAGTTGCTCGTTCAGCGCGTTCCGCGCGTCCGGCCGGTCGATGACGACCGTCTGCACGTACTCGGGGTCGTCCGCACCGAGGCGCACGAACTCGCAGTCCGCAGCGGCCGCTGCGAGGTCGTCGTCGGTCATTCCGCGACCCCCACGACCTCGCCGTCCTCCCAGACGTAGAACCCCTCGCCGGTCTTCTTCCCGAGGTTCCCGGCGTTGACCTTCCGCTTGAGCACCTGCGGCGGCCGGAACCGCTCGCCGAGTTCCTCGCGGAGGTGTTCGAGGATGTCGAGACGGACGTCCAGCCCCACGACGTCCGTAAGTTCCAGCGGGCCAATCGGGTGATTGTACCCGAGTTCCATCGCGTCGTCGACGTCGCGCGGACTCGCGACGCCCTCCTGGACCATCCGCATGGCCTCGACGCCGAGCGCGACGCCGAGCCGGGAGGACGCGAACCCGGGCGAGTCCTGGACCTCGATTGCGGTCTTGTCGATGCTGTCGACGAACTCGCGGGCGAACGACAGCGTCTCTTCGTCGGTCTGTTCGGCGACCACGACCTCCGCGAGGTCCATCGCGTACACGGGGTTGAAGAAGTGGAGGCCGACGAACCGCCCGGGGTCGTCCAGCGCCGCGGCGAGGTCGGTGACCGGGAGACTCGACGTGTTCGATGCGAGCACCGCGTCCCCGGCCATCGCCGCTTCGGCGTCCGAGAGCACGTCGCGCTTCAGGTCGCGGTCTTCGGGGACGGCCTCGACGACGAGACCAGCGCCGTCGACGGCCGACTCGAGGTCCGTCGTTCCCGTGACCTGCTCGAGTGCTGCGTCCCTGGTTTCGGGTGCGACCTTCCCGCGGTCGACGCCCTTGTCGAGGTTCGTTTCGATGGCGTCGAGCGCGTCCTGTACGATGTTGTCGTCGACGTCTCGGAGGCTGACGTCGTGGCCGGCGGTCGCGGCGACCTGCGCGATGCCGTGGCCCATCGTCCCCGCGCCGAGTACTGCGATACGCATGCGACGGCCTACCCGGCCGACTGTGAAAAAGCTAGGAGGAACGCGGCGGCACGTCGGGTGCGCTGGCTGAGTTGCGTTACTCGGGCACCGCGCCGACTGACTCCCCGCACGTCGGACACGCCGACCCGGCAGCGGTGTCGTCGAGGTCCGTTGCGTGCCCGGTCCAGCCGCAGGCCGGACACATCACTGGATTGCGCCGTGTCATCGGCTGACTAACTCGGGCGGCGGCCGGAAAAGCGTGGTGCCAGTTCCAGCGTCCGCTCCTGACGCGCTCATCGCTCAGGAGCGAACGTCACGGATTTCACGCAGGCCGTCGTCACCCCGAGTGATGGCCGAAACCGCCGACGAGTGGTACTCCCCACAGCGCGTCCTCGACTGGGTACGGGCGCGCCTGACGCCGCGCATGGAGTCCAGCGACCGCGTCTCCGACGAGGCCGCAGCGCTGCTCGACGAACTCCTGCGCGCCGACCGCGACCCCGACCGCGCGAACGAGAAACTCGACGACTGGGTGGCGAAACGGAAGCGATAGCAGCGCGTTGGCTCCGTCAGAGCCGCGCGGCGAACTTCCGAGCGCGCTCGCGGACGCCCTCGGCGTCCATCCGGACGTGCTCGCCGTCCCGGTAGAGCACCTCGCCGTCCACCATCGTCAGCGTCACGTCGTCGCCGTGCGCCGCGAACGCCAGGTGCGAGTAGGGGTCGTGAATCGGCGTCGACCGCGCGTTGTCCGTCGACAGCCCGACGACGTCCGCCCGCCACCCCTCGCGGAGTTTCCCGACGTCGTCGAAGCCGGCGGCCGTCGCGCCGTTCCGCGTCGCCATCTCGAAGACGGTCCGCGCTGGGAGCGCAGTGGGGTCCAACTCCTCGACTTTCCCGAGCAGACTCGCCTGCCGCATCTCCGTGAACGCGTCCAGGGTGTTGTTGCACGGCGGGCCGTCGTTGCCGAGCGCGACGTTGACGCCGCGGTCGAGGTAGTCCCGGACCGGCGCGACGCCCGACGCGAGTTTCATGTTCGACGACGGGCAGTGCGTGACGTGCGTGCCCGTCTCCGCGAGCACCTCGCGCTCCGTCTCGTCGGTCCACACGCAGTGCGCGAGCACCACGTCCTCGCCTGTGAGGCCGACCTCGTCCAGCCAGTGGACGTTCCGGTAGCCGGTGTCCGCCTCGACGGCCTCGATTTCGCCGCGGTTCTCGCTGGCGTGCGTGTGGATGCGGACGCCGTACTCGTCGGCCAACTCCCGGCACCCGCGCAGGCACGCCTCCGTACAGGAGACGGCGAACCGCGGCGTCACGGCGTACCGGATGCGGCCGCCGTGCGCGCCGTCGTATCTCTGGATGAGCCGCTCCGTCCCGGCGAGCGCGGCATCGGTGTCCTCCTGGAGGCCGTCGGGGGAGTCCTTGTCCATCAACACCTTCCCCATGAGCGCTCGCACGCCGGCGTCGCCCGCGGCCTCGAACGCCTGGTCGGCGTGCGCGACCGACAGGTGGTCGATGGCCGTCGTCGTCCCCGACTCCACGAGTTCCAGGTAGCCGAGGTCCGCGGCCGCGCGCATCTCGGCTGCGTCCATCGAGGCCTCCATCGGCAGGACGTGGTCGAACAGCCAGTCCAGCAGCTCCTCGTCGTCCGCGATGCCGCGTCCGAGGCTCTGCACCGAATGGATGTGCGCGCCGACCAGGCCCGGTGCGAGTACGTCACACGTGACCTGCTCGTGGTCCGGGTAGGCGTCCAGCAGTTCATCGCGGTCGCCGACCGCCGCAATCCGGTCGTCCTCGACGACCACTGCGCCGTCGCTGACGACGCGCTCGGCGTCACAGACCACCGTGTCGGCGCTCAGTAGCGTCATTCCCTCACCTCCTACGCCGCCCCGCACCCAAACACGTTGCGGATTCGCGAGTCCTCGACCCCCGTGGGGCGGTTCGCTGTCGCCGCATGTCCTCGGGCCCAGTTACGGGCGCCTCGCGTCCACAGGGACGACCTTCACGCCGTACCGTCGTACGCCCTCCTGGTCGTAGAGGACGCGCTTCACCGCGACCACTTCGTCCCCGATTTTCGGCGCGTCGCCGTCCGCAAGCACGACCTGTACGGGCACGCTGGCCGCGCCGCCGTCGGGCCCCTGGAAGGCGACGATGGCGCTGGCGTACTCGCCGGCGCGGGCCTGCTGTGGCACGAATTCCGGGGGTGCACCGCCCTGCGAAATCGTCGTGACCGCCTCGACCGTCCCCGTTCCCGAGAGCGCAACGTGCTCGTAGCCGTCGCGGGCACTGCAGTGCGCGCACGCTCCCTCCGGCGGGAACGCCAGCGACCCGCAGGCCTCGCAGCGGCCCGCGACGAGTCGGTGGCGCTGTGGGAGCGTCCGCCGGTAGGACGGCACGCTGACGTACGCGCCCCCGCCGGCGGGCACCCCGGAGTCGAACGCGCCCCGGCGCCGCTGTGCGCCCGCGAAACCGAGCGTGCGGTCGCCCCCGACGGTCTGGCGAACGGGCACCCGGCAGTCCGCTCGAATCCGGAACGCGTGCGCGACGCCGCCGCTGCCGTACGGCACCAGCAGCGTCTCCTCGCTCCCGTCGTCGAGTGCTGACGCGAGGCCGAGGAACACGCTCGCGGCGCCCGCGTCCCCGACGTCCGCGGCGACAGTGCCCGCGGAGACGGCGTCCGCGTTCACACCGATTGCTCTGCCTGCGCGGAACGGCAGGTCGCCGTCCGGCGCCTGGAGCGCGGCCGCGTCCGGCTCGCCGGGCCCGCCGAGTGCGTCCACCGCGCCGGCGACCGTCTCGCGGTACGCCTGCCTGTCGTACGCCGTCACGCCGAGCCCCGTCGTCTCCTCGCTGCCGCGCTCGCGGAATCGCGTTCCCGGATACGCCGCCGTGAACGACGCCAGCTCGGTCACCTCGCCGACGCGGTCCGCATCGGCGGCCTCCGGTGCGACGACCAGCGCGCCAGCGCCCGCACCGGCTGCCTGCCCCACCGCCTCGTCGGTCGCGCCCCGGGGAGCGTCTGCGGCGACGACGAGCGCCACGCCGTCAGCGTCCAGCGCCGCGTTCAGGGCCTCCCCGCCTGCCGCTGTGCTACCCCCGAACTGCGCGGTTCGAGCCGTCTCCGAGACGCCGAGCATACTTGCGAGCCGCGCGGGCGCCGCCTCCTCCTCGTAGGGCAGCGTCGTGGCCGCGAGGAACAACGCCTCGACGGCTTCGACGGTCGTGCCCGCCGCTGCGAGCGCGCGCTCCGCGGCAGCCGCGGCCATCGTGAGGGAGTCCTCGTCGGCGTCCGGGACCGCGACGGACTCGACGCCGCGCGCGTGGAACGCACCGAGCGCGTCCTCCACCGCGGCCGCCGGGAGCCGGAACCGCGGCGCGTACCCGCCCACACCGAGGACCACGCCGTGAGGCCCACTCATGGTTCTGCCTCCAGGAGCGTGACGACGGCGGCACCGCCGCTTCCACCCACGTTGTGAGCGAGGCCGACGTCCGCGTCAGCGAGTTGCCGGTCGCCCGCGCGCCCGGTCAGTTGCTTGTACAGTTCCACGACCTGGCCGGCGCCGGTCGCTCCGATGGGGTGGCCCTTCGACTTCAGGCCGCCCGAGACGTTCACCGGGAGAGCTCCATCTAGGTCGGTGTCGCCGGCGCGGAGCAGCGCCGGCGCCTCGCCGCGCTCGCAGAACCCGAGGTCCTCGTACGCGAGCAGTTCCGCGATGGCGAAGCAGTCGTGGACCTCCGCGACGTCGACGTCGTCCGGCCCGAGCCCCGACATCTCGTAGGCCGCCTCCGCGGCCGCCGCGCTCGCGGGAATCGACGTGTACGTGTCGCGCTCGAAGACGCCGACGCGGTCGCTCGCGGCACCGACGCCCGCGATTCTGGCTGCGTCGTAGGACTCGGCGACGTCCTCGCTGGCGACCAGCACCGCCGCCGCGCCGTCGCTGGTCGGACAGCAGTGGTACAGGGTCAGCGGGTCCGCGACGACGCTGCCGCCGCTGGCCTCCTCGAGCGAGCACTCGAATCCGAGGTGTGCCCGAGGGTTCTGCGCCCCGTTCGCGTGGTTCTTCACGGCGACGCGCGAGAGGTCGTCGACGGTCGCATCGTACTCGTCGAGGTACGCGCTCGCCATCTGTGCGTACGTTCCTGCGAACGTCGTCCCCGTCAGGCGCTCCCACTCGGTCTCGCCGCTGACGCCGAGCCAGTACTTCGCGGCGTCGGCGCTCACGTCCGACATCACTTCGAAGCCGCCGGCCAGCACCACGTCCGCCATCCCGCTCTTCACGGCCTGGACGGCGTTCCGGATGGCGTAGCCGCTGGCTGCACAGGCGTTCTCGACGCGCGTCGTCGGCACCGACAGACCCGCGTACTCGGTCACTGCAGGCCCAGAAAGGCCGATCTGTCGACCGCCGACACCCAGCGTGCCAACCACGGCTTCGTCGACCGTACGGGGTTCGAGGCCGTCCGCGCCTTCCAGCGCGCGGTCGACGGCCGTCGCGAACAGGGACCGATACGACTCGTCGGGGAACGCGCCGAACGCCGTCTGCCCGGCCCCGATGACGTACGCGTCTCGCATGTGCGAACGGTTTGGTCGCCATCCCTCATAGTTCTCCGCGATGCGGTGTCGTCGCCTCCTCCAGAACCTTCGCTCGTCCGGCGGGTCTCGGGGGTCGCCAGGTTCAAGCCATCGGGCCGGAAGGGAGACGTATGTCCTCGCTCGTTGCCCGGTTCGGCGCGTGGCTCCGGAGCGTCGAGTTCGCCGTCACTGCCACGAGTGTCGTCGTCGCACTGATCGCCGGCCAGGTCGCGTTCACGGTCAGTCACGAAACCACCGACGGCTTCTTCGTGATTTTGCTCGCTGGGGTCGCTGTCCCCGGCATCTACGAGACCAACTGGCCGACTGCCTACGACCGCCGACTGGTCGGTGCGGCGTGGGCTGTTGGAGCGTGCGTTGCAGTCCTGGCGTGCTACGTCGTCGTCCTGGCCGCACTCTCGCTGGTGCTCGACGGGGTCACGCCGAGCGCAGCAGCGTTCGCCACGGCCTGGCTCCTCGGCATCATGGCGGCCGGTGCGACAGAGATCGAGTCGGCGTGACACGGACCGGTCTCGACCCCGTTCGCTGGCTGCGGGCAGCCGAACCCGCATAATTATTTATCGCTCGCGACTCGCCTTGCCGGTATGGCATACAGCTACGAACCGCACTACTTCGAGGATTTCGAGGAGGGCGAGACGTTCCAGAGCGTCGGCCGCACGGTGACGGAGTCGGATTTCACGTTCCACTCGATGTTCACTGGCGACTGGACTGAACTCCACTCGAACGCCGAGTACGCCGCCGACCAGGAGTTCGGCGAGCGCGTCGCCCACGGCCCGATGACGTTCGTGCTCGCGACCGGGTTCGTCTACCGCTGTGGTTTCCTCGAGCGCCGCGTCATCGCCTTCCTCGGGATGAACTACATGGACATCCCGGGGCCCGTCGCGATGGGCGACACCATCTCGCTCGAAATGGAAGTGACGCAGACCAAGGAACTGTCCTCGCGGGACGACGCCGGCCTCGTCGTCATCGACACGGCGATGACGAACCAGGACGACGAACTCGTCTTCGAGGGCGACATGAAGTTCCTCGTGAAGCGGGCGTGACGCCCGCGGACCTGAACGCATAACCCACGCGGCCGCGTACTCCCGCGTATGACTTCGACGTCGCTGTTCCCTGCCGCCGACGAGGACGCGCGGCAGGAGATTCTGCGGGCCGCCTACGACGCGCTCTGCGAGTACGGGTACGCGGACCTCTCGACGCAGCGCATCGCGGACGCCTCGCCGAAGAGCAAGTCTCTCATCTATCACCACTACGACGACAAGGACGACCTCCTGCTGGACCTGCTGGACCACCTGCTGGAGCGCTTCCAGACGGAGACGCGCGTGGACGCCGACAATCCCCGCGAGCACGTCGAGGAAGTCCTGGACCGCGTCCTCGCGGTGGAACTGCCGCCGGAGCGGCGCGCGTTCACGAAAGCGATGGTGAGCCTTCGCTCCCGGGCTGCCTACGACGAGGCGTACCGCGAGCACTTCCGGCGCCACGACGAGGTCGTCCACGGTCGCCTCCGCGACGCCATCGCGGCGGGCCGAGAGACGGGCGCGTTCCGGGACGTCGACCCGGACCGCGTGGCGTCGTTCCTGATGACCACGATCGGCGGTGCGATGACGGAGCGCGTCACCGGCGGCGGGGACGCCGTGCCCGCGGTGCGCGCGGAGCTCCGGCGCTACGTCGAGGCGTGCCTCGTCACCGAGGACTGACAGCCAGTCCCCGGCAGCCCAATTCGTTGCCGTCGAACGGTGTCAGGTGCCGGAACGGCTGAACTGGCTCGGAGATTAACGAAGAATCGTTCGAGGCTGTGCAGTACCGTCCTACTTTGCCGGACGCATCGAGGCCCGGCTTCCACCCTCAATTTCATTATCTCACACACGTTAGGTAATTGTCATGGCCCTCCTCGATAGCGTGAAATCCGAGTTCCTCCAGGAGCCTCGAAACAGCAAGTACGATTGGCTAACGGTCAGCTTCGGCGTCCTGGCCGTCGGGCTCAGTATCGCGGGAGTCGTCGTGGACCGCTTCCTCATCTTGGGTTCCGCGTTCGTGCTCATGGGCGGCGCAGAACTGCTGTCGGTCGACCAGCGACGATTGTCGGCCCTGCTTCGGGTGGGTGCAGTTGGAACGTTCGTCGCGTACGGACTCGCTGTCGTCCTGGCGTTCTGACGGACGAGGCCGTATCGGTCGCGACTGCTACTGGACGTCCGAACTGGCCGCCCGCGTGAGCAGGCGGACGGCGACGGCGCCGAACGCGAGGTCAAGCGCCAGCAACACGGCGAGCGCGGGCACGAGCGCGTTCCAGATGCCGCCGAACGCCGTCACTTCCAGGACGGTCATCACGTCCTGCCCGAGCATGATGGATCGGACGGCGTCGACGCCGTACGTGATGGGGTTGAACGTCGCGACGACCTGCACCCACTGCGGGAGCACGTCGACGGGGAGGAACGCGCTGGAGACGAACAACAGCGGGAACTGGAGGAGGTTCGCGCCGATGATGGTCGACTCCTGGTCGCGGGTCACGAGCGCGACGACGTTCGAGAACGCGGTGAACCAGACGGCGAACACGACGGTGACGGCGACGATGCCGAGGACGCCGAGGACGCCGGTCTGCACGTAGTCGCCGAACGCGGCGCCCGTGTCGGCGTACAGCAGGACGAACCCGAGCACGAGGATGATGACCGTCTGGACGACGATGCGCACCACCTCGGAGAGCGCCTTCCCGAGGAACATCGCCGGCCGGCCGATGGGTGAGACGAGCATCTTCTCGAACATCCCGCTCTCCATGTCGTCGACGAGACCGATGCCGGACCCGGCGGCGGCGACGAGCGCGGACTGCACGACGATGGCGGGCGCGAGGTACGTGACGTAGCTGATCTCGGTGCCCAGCGACTGCGCGAGCGCGCCGCCCGTCACCTGCCCGAACACCTCCGTGAACAGCACGAGGAAGATGATCGGCTGGACGAGCGAGGAGACGACGACGAAGGGATTGCGCGTGGTCTTCAGGAGCCACCGCTTCAGGACAATCCAGAGGTCCGTGACGAAGCGATTGCCCTCGCCGCGGTGCTCTGTGCCGCCGGTGGACTCGTCGGTCGGCGCGCTCATCGACGCACCTCCGCGCTCGCGGCGTCGCTGTCGCGCTCGCCGTCGTTCGCCGAGGTGTCGCCGTCGTCGCTCGCCGTGTCGCCCGTGAGCGCGAGGAACACGTCGTCGAGGGTCGGCGACCGGACGTCGAACCCAGTGACCGGGAGGCCGGCGTCGTGAAGCGCGACGAGGAGGTCGGGGCCGGCCTGCCGCGCGTGCTCGGACGTGACCGTGAGGCCGTCGCCGGCAGCGTCGACGGTGGCGTCGGCGAACGCGTCGAGGGCGAGGACCTCCCGTTCGGCGCGCGCGAGGTCGTCCTCGCTCGGGTCTTCGAAGGAGACGTCGAGGACGTCACCGCCGACCCTGGACTTGAGCGCGTCCGGCGCGTCAGTCGCCACGATTTCGCCGGCCTGGATGACGGCCAGTCGGTCGCAGAGCTCGTCGGCCTCCTCGAGGTACTGCGTGGTGAGGAAGACGGTGGTGCCGCGGTCGTTGATGTCCCGGAAGTACTCCCAGAGGCGGTTCCGGGCTTTCGGGTCCAGTCCCGTGGTGGGCTCGTCGAGGAACACCAGCGGCGGCCGGTGGACGAGCGCGGTGGCGGCGTCGAGGCGTTTTTTCATGCCGCCGGAAAACTCGCCGGCGCGCTTGTCAGCGACGTCCGCGAGGTCGACGAGGTCCAGCAGTTCGTCGATGCGGTCGCCGCGCTCGCGCCGCGGAACGCCGTAGACCTCGCAGGCGAACCGGACGTTCTCGCGGGCCGTGAGCTCCTCGTCGACGCTCGTCTCCTGGGCCATGTAGCCGATGGACTCGCGGACAGCCTGCGGGCGCTGGGTGACGTCGTAGCCGTTGACGCGGACGTCGCCGCCAGTCGGCGACAGGAGCGTCGCGAGCACTTTGATGGTGGTCGTCTTGCCGGCGCCGTTGGGGCCGAGGAAGCCGAAGAACTCGCCTTCCGGGACGCGGAGGGAGACGTCCTCGACGGCGCGCGTGCCGTCGCTGTACGTCAGGCTGAGGTTCGTGGTTTCGATTGCCGCGGGGCCGTCGTCGGCCTCGCTGCCGGAGTGGGGTGGGGTCATGCGTTGGCTGGCTACACTGTTGTTGTGTGGGAACGGACAAAAACGTATTGAACGAACGTTCAGTCAGTAGCGAGTGGTACTCTGTCGCCACGCCGCGACTGGGTCACTTGGGCCATTCGCGCGCTGCGCGGCCGCCGACGAACCCGCCGACGGTCACCGCGAGCGCGACGAGGGCGCTGACGAATGCTGCAATCAGGTGCGGGGAACCCGGTGCGACGTCGATGAGCTCCGGCGTGGTCGCAAGCGCGTAGTGGACGTGGTGGAAGATGCCGACCGTTTCGCCGTAGAGGACCTGCCACCAGAAGCCCGCGCCCACCCCGAGGCCGGCGACTGCGCCCGCGAGCGCGCCGATTCTGGCCGGTACAGTGTCCGCGACAACCCCCGCAACGAACCCGCCGACTGCGCCGATTGCGAGCACGCGAAGCACCGTCGTGGCCCTGGCGGGGTGGTGCGGCGGCATCCCCGAGATAGCCGCGAGGAGCGCTATCTGCACGAGCACGCCGGCGGCGACGGCGAGGAGTGTGCGCTGCACAGGTGGCCGTAGTAGCTGGACTGACAGAAGGGTTCTGCTCGCCGCCTCACGGCTCCGGAAGCACCGCCGCGATGGCGACGCCGACGAGGGCCAGCCCGGCAGTCAGGAGGAACGCGACCTCGTAGCCGGCGGACTCCACGAGCGCGCCGCCCGCGATGGGGGAGAGGAACGCGCCCGCGAGCCCGAGACTCGTCTGGAACGCGACCGCCGTCGCGGCGACGCGCTGGACGACGAGCTCGCGCACGTACGCGAACGACAGCCCCAGCGTCAACTGGATGGCGAAGCCCGCGCCGAGCAGCGCGACGACCAGGACGCCGACCGAGCGCACCGACGCGAGCGCGAACAGGAACGGCGCCGCGACGAGGAACGACCCGACGAGGATTGGGCGCCGCCGACCGCCGAAGAGGCGGTCGGAGAGGTAGCCGCCCGTGATGCGGGAGAGGATGCCGACGGCGGGGAACACCGCGACGAGGAGGCCGCTGAGGCCCAGCGACAACCCGATTTCGTCCGTGAGGTACGACGGCGCCCAGCTGTTCACGAACAGGTACAGCGCGTACGCGAGAAACCCCAGCGTGCCGACCAGCCAGACGCTCCGGTTCCGGAGGACGTCGCCGAACTCCGCGCGCGTCGGCGCGGGCCCGCTGCTGGAGCGACCGAGGCCCCGGCTTGATGACCAGAACAGCGCCAGGCCGGCGACCGAGAGCACGTTGTACACGACGAAGACCGCTGGCCACCCGAGCCACGACGCCACCGACGGGCTGACGCTCTGCCCGACCGCGAACCCCGCGGGCCCGCTGGCGGTGAACACGCCGACTGCGGTCGCGCGGCGGTCGACGGTCACCGCGCGGCTGACGATGTCGATGCCGGCGTTCCACACGACCACGAAGACGACGCCGCCGAGCACGCGGGACGCCAGCAGCGAGTAGTAGTTGCCCCGTTCCGCGGCGACCCACCCCCACACGCCGGCGACGAGCACGGCGCCGACCGTGAGCGCGAGCGCGAACCGGGAGTTGGTGCGGTCGAGGACCGCGCCGGCGGGGAGGCTCGCGACTACCGCGACTCCGAACATGACGCTCACGAGCAGGCCCGCACGCGTCGCGTCGATTGCGAGGGCGTCCCGGATCAGCGGCGTGACGCTGGCGGGCGCGATCTCGTAGGCCGCAAGCGCGGCCGACAGGGTACTGAGGCCCGCCACGACCAGCGCCTGCGCCCGCACGCTCCTGTCGCTGGCGGCGGCCTCGATATCGTCGGCCGGCCCGTCACCCATTGTCGGATGCTCGGCGCTCCGTCCCATCAATCTACGTGTCGCTGCAAACAACCCCTGGTACCGGGTACTCGCACGCTCGGCCAGTGGCTCGCAAGTCGCGGACCGGCCCTCACTCGCGCTGGAGTGCTACCTGTCGGCGGCGTACGCCGACGCGAGCTTTCCCTCGGCCCGCCGCAGGTGTTCCTCGAGCGTGGACCGCGCGAGGTCGAAGCGGTCGGCGAGCGCCGCGGTCGAGGTCCGTCGCGGGAACGCGTAGTAGCCGTCCTCGACGGCCGCCCGGAGCACGGACGCCTGCCGAGCCGTCAACTCCGGGCCAGCGACCGCGGGGACGTCAGGTTCCGGCGCGCTGACCTCGCGCTTGTCGGCGACCGTGACGTCGTAGTCCTCGCGGAGGTCGTGGTAGACGCCCGTGAGTGCGGTGGGGTCGAGCGCGAGCACGCGCAGGTGCTTCTCGCCGTCGCTGTACGCCAGCGGCGGCACCAGGAGGCAGCCGTGAGCCGCGAGCACGTCCTCGACGCCACCGCCGCCCGCTTCCCGGAGACACGCTCCTGTGACGGCCAGCGTGCTATCGCCCTCCGTCGCGCGCTCTCGGATGCCGACACGCTCGTCGACGGCAGCGAGCACACTGTCGGCTCCAGTGCCGCGCAACCGCAGGAGGTCGCAGTGGTCGTTGCACCACAGTTCCATGCGGACCTCCGTGTCGGCCGTCGCCGCGGCGTACGCGCCGCCGCCGGCGAGTCGGAATGTGGCCTGTTGCACGCGCCGACAGACGATGCCCCTGATAAAGAACCCGTCGCAAGGCGGTCCCCAGACCTTTGCCGTTGCTCGCCGAACGTCTGCGTATGACCGACGCTCCAGACGCAGACTTCTCGGTCGGTGCCCCGTCCGAGCAGTGGCGCGAGTACCAGGGCGCGCCCACCGGGACGGACATCGAGTGCGAGGGGTGGCGCCAGGAAGCGGCCCTCCGAATGCTGAACAACAACCTCGACCCGGAAGTCGCAGAGAAACCCGAAGATCTCGTGGTGTACGGCGGGACCGGTCGGGCAGCGCGCTCGTGGGACGCCTACGACGGCATACTCGACGAACTCCGCGATCTCGCAGCTGAGGAGACGTTGCTCGTCCAGTCCGGGAAGCCGGTCGGCGTCTTCGAGACCCACGAGATGGCGCCCAGGGTGCTCATCGCGAACTCCAACCTCGTCGGGAAGTGGGACAACTGGGAGCACTTCCACGAACTCGAATCCAGGGGCCTCATCATGTACGGACAGATGACGGCCGGGTCCTGGGCGTACATCGGCACCCAGGGCATCATCCAGGGGACCTTCGAGACGCTGGCGGAACTCGCCCGCCAGCACTACCCCGACACCGACGGCCTCGATGGCAAAATCGTCGCGACGGGCGGTCTGGGGGGAATGGGCGGCGCGCAGCCGCTGGCAGTGACGATGAACGGCGGCGTCTGCATCGCCGCGGAGGTCGACGAGAACCGCATCGACCGCCGCATCGAGACCGGCTACTGCATGGAGAAGACCGACGACCTCGACGAAGCCATCCGGAGAGCGCAGGAGGCCGCTGCCGCCGGGGAACGCTACTCGGTTGGCGTGCACGTGAACGCGGCGGACATGCTCGAAGGCATGCTCGAGCGTGGGTTCGTTCCGGACGTCGTCACCGACCAGACGAGCGCCCACGACGAACTCAAGGGCTACTACCCCAGCGGCTACACCGTCGCCGAAGCCGACGAACTCCGCGAAACAGACCCCACGGAGTACCGCGAGGAGGCGCTGGATACGATGGAGCGTCACGTCCGTGCCATCCTCGACCTCCAGGACGCGGGTTCGGTGGCCTTCGAGTACGGGAACAACATCCGCGGGCAAGTCCAGGACCACCGCGACATGGACCACGCCTTCGACTACCCCGGGTTCGTGCCAGCCTACATTCGGCCGCTGTTCTGCCGCGGAAAAGGCCCGTTCCGCTGGGTCGCCCTCTCGGGGAACCCCGAGGACATCCATCGCACCGACGAGGCGGTCAAGGAATTGTTCCCCGAGAAAGACGCGCTGCACCGCTGGATCGACCTCGCACAGGAACAAGTCCAGTTCCAGGGGCTGCCGAGTCGCGTCTGCTGGCTCGGCTATCAGAGCGAGGACGACGAAGACGGCGTGACCGAGCGCGCGCGGTTCGCGCTCCGCATCAACGACCTCGTCGCCGACGGTGAAATCGAAGCGCCGGTGGTCGTGACACGGGACCACCTCGACGCCGGCAGCGTCGCGAGCCCCAACCGCGAAACCGAAGCGATGCGCGACGGCAGCGATGCGGTCGCCGACTGGCCGATCCTGAATGCGCTCCTGAACACTGCGGCGGGCGCAGACATCGTCAGCGTCCACGACGGCGGCGGCGTCGGCATCGGCAACGCCCTCCACGCCAACAACCACGTCGTCCTCGACGGCACCGACCTCGCCGCCCGGAAAGCCCGCCGCGTGTTCACCACCGACCCCGGCATGGGGGTCGTCCGCCACGCCGACGCCGGCTACCAGGAAGCAATCGAGGAAGCAACTACGTCTGGCGTCACACTCCCCATGGAGGACGACTGATGTTCCGGAATCCAGAGGACTGGAGCGGTCCGTCAACGGACCCGAACGACGAACAGTTCGGCGACGTCGTCGAAGCAACGACGCTGGAGAACGCCGACGACCACGACGCGGTGCTCGTCGGTGAACCGTACGACGGCGCGGTCATCGGCCGACGCGGCGCCAACGAGGGACCAGCCCGGGTCAAGGACGCGCTCGCGACCGTCAAGACCCACCACTTCGCGGAGGGGCCGGTCTCTTCGGTCGCGGACCTCGGCGACGTGGTACTCGTGGACGACGACGTCGGCATCGTCCAGGAGGAGGTGTTGGACGCCGCGAGCGCGGTCCACGAGACGGACGCGATGCCGGTGTTCGTCGGAGGTGACAACTCGCTGTCGTATCCCAACGCCGCACCCCTCCTGGACTCGGGCTCGCTGGGCGTCGTGAGCTTCGACGCGCACCTCGACTGCCGGGAAGTCCGCGACGAACCGACGAGCGGCACGCCCTACCGCCAGTTGTTCGACGCGGGGCTCGACTCGCTGGCCGTCGTCGGCGCGCGACACTTCGAGACGTCCACGCGGTACGTGGACTACCTCGCCGACCAGGACGGGGTCGTCGTCCCCGCCGAACGCGTCGGGGACAGCGTCGACGCAGCAATCGAGGACGCGATGGCCGCCCTCGAGGGCGTCGACCAGCTGTACGTCAGCGTCGACGTGGACGTGCTGGACGCGGCGTACACGGGTGCGAGCGCGCCGACACCCGGCGGCCTCCAGCCCCGCGAGTTGTTCCGGCTGGTCCGGGACGTCGCGGGCGACCCCCGCGTCGCTGGCTTCGAGGTCGTCGAGACGGCGCCAGCCCTCGACACCGACGGCCGAACCGTCGACGCGGCAGCGCGCACGATTGCACACTTCCTCGCGGGGATCCATGCTTGAATTGCAGACCGTCGTCTACGACGCCGCAGAACTAGTCGTCGGACCTGTTCAGGAATCCGATACGAGCGCAACGCTCGAAACGCTCGAGGACGCCGCGCTCGCCGTCGTCGACGGCGACGTCGCGATGGTCGGCGACACCGAGGCCGTGCGCCGCGAATACCCCGTCGAGAACTCCGCCACCGCCGTCGACGCGTCCGGGCAGACCGTCATTCCCGGGTTCGTCGACCCGCACACGCACGCCGTCTTCGCGGGCGACCGCAGCGACGAGTTCGCGGCGAAACTCCGCGGGCAGACCTACCAGGAGATCCTGGAAGCGGGCGGCGGCATTCTGCGGACTGTCGAGGCCGTCCGGGAGGCGTCGACGGCCGAACTCGCGGCGAACCTCCGCGAGCAACTCGACGTCATGCTCGCGCACGGCACGACGACGGCGGAAGTCAAGACCGGCTACGGCCTCGATACGGCAACCGAGACGCGACTCCTGGACGCAATCGAGCGGGCCGCCGCCGACCATCCAATCGACGTCGTCGGGACGTTCATGGGCGCCCACGCCGTGCCTGACGACCGGGACGCGGACGAGTACGTCGAGGCGGTAATCGAGGGGCAGCTCCCGGCCGTCGCCGCCCATCCGGCAGCGGAGTTCTGCGACGTGTTCTGTGAGGAGGGCGTGTTCACCGTCGACCAGTCCCGGCGGATTCTGGAGGCGGGCCGCGACCACGGTCTGAAGGCCAAGATTCACGCCGAGGAGTTCACGCGCCTCGGCAGCGCCCAGATCGCTGCCGAGCTCGGCGCTGTGAGTGCCGACCACCTCCTGCACGCCACGGGGGCGGACGCCGAGGCGCTTTCCGACGCGGGCGTGGTTCCAGTCTTGCTTCCCGGGACTGCGTTCGCGCTCGACGAGGCCTACGCGGACCCCGAGCAGTTCCGGGACGCGGGCGCACCGGTCGCGCTGGCCACCGACCTCAACCCGAACTGTTACAGCCAGAGCATGGGCTTCGCCGTCGCGCTGGCGTGCAACGGCATGCGGATGGCGCCGGCAGACGCGCTCGTCGCCGCCACGCGGAACGCCGCGCTCGCCATCGACCGCGACGACGGCACTGGCACGCTCCGTGAGGGCACCGCCGCCGACGCCGCCATCGTGGACGGCCCGAGCCACGTTCACGTCCCGTACAACTTCGGCGTGAACGCCGTCGACACCGTCCTGAAGGCCGGCGACGTGGTCGCCGACGGGACGGCTGAGACGACCCGGACGGGGGTGGACCGGGATGCGTGAGGTGGTCGTCGACGGCGACACGCTGACGCCAGGGGACGTCGAAGCAGTCGCCCGCGACGACGCGACCGTCCGCATCGCCGACGACGCCCGAGCGGCAGTCAGGCGGTCGCGGGAGCGCGTCGAGGACGTCCTCCAGGCCGGCGACCCGGTCTACGGCGTGAACACGGGGTTCGGCCAGCTGGTGGACACCCAGATATCCAGCGACGACCTCGAGGCCCTCCAGACGAATCTGATCCGCAGTCACGCCGCGGGCGCGGGCCGCGAACTCGGTCGCGAGGAGGTGCGCGCGCTCCTGCTGACGCGGCTGAACGCGCTCGTGAAGGGGTACTCGGGCGTCCGCGAGGACGTCGTCGACCTCCTCGCGGCCCTGCTGAACGAACGAGTTCATCCGGTCGTCCCGTCCCGGGGGAGCCTCGGCGCGTCCGGCGACCTCGCGCCGCTGGCGCACCTCGCCCTCGTCCTCATTGGTGAAGGGGAGGCGCACAACGAGGGAGACCGACTGCCGGGTGAGGAGGCACTCGAGCACGCAGGCCTCGAACCGGTGACGCTGGAAGCCAAGGAGGGGCTCGCACTCATCAACGGCACCCAGCTCACGACCGGACTGGCGGCGCTGGCGCTGCTGGACGCCGAACGCGCGCTCCGCGCGGCGGACGCGGCGGGCGCGCTCACGACCGAAGTCACGATGTCCACGACGGCGAACTGCGACCCCGCGATCCACCGCGTGCGGCCCCACGACGGCCAGGCCGCGAGCGCGCGGAACGTCAAGCGCCTCACCGAGGGGTCGGACGTCGTGGAGTCCCACCGGAACTGCGACCGCGTGCAGGACGCCTACTCCATCCGGTGTCTCCCCCAGGTACACGGCGCGGTCCGGGACGCGCTCGACCACCTCCGGGACGCCGTGGAGACGGAACTCAACGCCGCGACGGACAACCCGCTCGTCTTCGACGCGGAGTCCGCGGACCCGCGCGCCAGCGGCACCGACGCGGCGGCCGTGCTCTCCGGGGGGAACTTCCACGGCGAACCGCTGGCGTTGCGCCTGGACTACGCGACGAGCGCGCTGGCGGAGCTAGCGGCGATCAGCGAGCGCCGGGTCGACCGCATGCTCAACCCGAACATCCAGGAATCACACCTGCCGCCGTTCCTCGCGCCCGACAGCGGCCTTCACTCGGGGCTCATGATTCCCCAGTACACGGCCGCGTCGCTGGTCAACGACCTCCGCTCGCTCGGGCAGCATGCGGTCGACAACACGCCGGTGTCTGGCGGCCAGGAGGACCACGTCAGCATGAGCGCCGGGAGCGCGTACGGGTTCCGCGAGGCCGCTGAGAAAGCCGCCAGCGTCGTCGCCGTCGAACTGCTCGCCGCCGCGCAGGCCAGCGAGTTCCTGGACGACGACCTCACGCACGCCGACGGCACGAGCGCGGTGTACGGCCTCGTGCGCGAGGTGTCCCCGCCGGTGAACGCGGACCGCTCGCTGGCCGACGAGATGGACGCGGTCGCCGACCTGGTGCGCGAGGGACTTGTCGACGACGCCGTCGAGCGCGCGGTCGGCTACGACCTGGAGTAACGCATTTCCCCCACCCCGCCGGACTCACTGGCATGGTCGCCGTCCGCCGCGTCCCCGAGTCGGACTTCGACGCCGTCTACCAGTTGCTCTGTGAACGCGTCGGCGACCGGGACCGAGCGTCCGTTCGGGCGTGGTACGACGACCACCCGGAGCTGTTCCACGCGGCCTACGACGGCAACTCGGCCGGTGGCGCTGCCGCCGACTACGGCCACAGTGTGGCCGGTGGAGCCGCCGAGGTCGTCGGGTTCGCGATCGGTCGCGAGCGCGGCGACGACCACGTCGAACTCGCGGGCATCGGCGTCCGCGAGGCGTATACGCGGCGCGGCATCGGCTCCCGGCTTCTGAGGGCGTTCGAGTCCGCTGCCGCGGACGCCGGGTTCGAGCGCGTCAGTCTCGGGTCTGCGGGCGGCTACGTCGACGACTTCTACCGCGCGAACGGCTACGACCCCGAGAGCATTCTCGTTCGCCTCCACCCCGAGGACGCCCCGGAGAACGTCCGCGACCTCGGATTCGAGATTCTCCGGGAGCGACGCGAGTGCGACACGCGGAAGTTTTACGTCGCGCCCGGCGGCTACGACCCCGAGCGCGTCGAAGCGGTTCGGGCGGCGTTCGGCGACCCGCAGGCCATCTACATCATGGAGAGGACCGTCTGAGTCGCCGGGTGGCTGTCTGACTGCCTCAGAACTCGGGCTCCCGTCCTTCGATGAACGCGGCGACGCCTTCCTCGTGTTCGGCGGTGTCCTGGGCGTGGCTCTGCACGAGCGTCTCGTGGTCGATGGCGTCCCCGAACTCCCGGCCGAGGTTGTCGTGCAGCGCCTGCCGGGTCATGCCGATGGTCCTGGTGGGGCGTGCGCGCAGGGTGTCCAGCAGGTCATCGAGCGCGGCGTCGAGGTCCGATTCCGGCATTGCTTCGTTCACGAGGCCGAGGTCGGCGGCTTCGCTGGCGTCCACGAACTCCGCGGTGAACGCGAGGCGTTTCGCGTCGCGGAGACCGACGAGTCGCGGCAGGAGGAAACTCCCGCCGGTGTCGGGGACGAGGCCGACGCGCACGAACGCACACGAGAACCGGGCGTCCGGGACGGCGTACGCGAAGTCGCAGAGCGCGACGACGGCGAGGCCGGCGCCGATGGCGTCGCCGTTGACGTGTGCGACCAGCGGGACCCGGGACTCCATCGCCGCTTCGGCGAGTCGCCCGAACGTCTCCTCGACGGTGTCGTAGTAGTCGCGGACGTCGCCCTCGCGGTCCGCCATCGCCTCGAGGTCGCCGCCGGCGGAGAACGCGTCGCCCTCACCCCTCAGTACCGCGGCGTCGTGCGTTTCGGGGTCGAGCGCCTCGATTTCGTCGGCGAGCGCCGCGGCCAGGTCGGGCGTGAACGCGTTTTTCGCCTCGGGGCGGTCGAACGTGAGGTGACGGACGCCGTCGGTAGTCTCGGTGTGCATGCCATACGGCTTCGCGGACCGGGGCCGTAAGCGTTGGCCGACTCACGTGCGGCGCGGTAGCACGCTTCGAAAACTATTATCGTTCTGTCATTCATCGTCGGGAGTATGCCGGTCCCCGACGCCGTACACGTGTTCCCGCAGACGCTCGAACTCGACGACCACCCCGACTCCACAATCAATCCCGGGGCCGTGGAGACCGACCGCGGCCTCCTGCTCATCGACGCCGGTTTCCCCGGTGAAATCGACCAGGTCGAGGCGAACCTCGACGACGCCGGCTTCGACTTCGCGGACGTCTGGGGCGTCGTGCTCACCCACCAGGACCCCGACCACGCCGGCGGCCTCGCAGACGTCGTCGAGCGCGCCGACCCCGTCGTGTTCGCGCACCCCACGTGCGCGCCGTACGTCGACGGCCGCGAGTTCCCCGTGAAACTCGCCGACGAGCGGTATCCCGCCGCGCCGGTCCACGTCGAAGTCACCGAAGGCACGAGGTTCGACACGCAAGCGGGCCCGATGGAGGTCGTATTCACCCCTGGTCACGCACCCGGGCACATTTCCCTCCACTTCCCGGAGGCGGGGTTCCTCGCGTCAGGGGACGCACTGCACGCGCCCGAGGGCGAACTCGACGGCCCGCGGTTCCCGATGGACGAGGACGAAGCCGTCGAGTCGGTCCGGAAACTCGGAGCGCGTGACTTCGACGGCACGCTCACTCAGCACGGCGGCGTCGTCGACGAGGGCGCCGACGAACTGGACGCGGTCCTGGCCGACCGAGACGAGTAGTCGAGGACTGCTCTTCTGGCCCCCTCATAGCGTCTCGCCGAGCAGCCGCGAGAGCCCGCGACGCAGGCGCTCCAGGAACGCCGACTTCGAGATGCCGAGTTCCGCGGCGACGTCGCTGGCGTCGGCGTCCCGCGGCACCGCGAAGTACCCCAGGTCGAAGGCTGTCTGCAGAGCCTCGCCCTGCGCGGGCGTCAGCCCCCAGCGGTCGGCGACGGCGGCGTCCGTCTGTTCGCCGATTGGGTACGTGCGCTCGAGCGTCACGCCGACGGCGTCGCCCGCGGCTTCGAGGACCTCGTGGAGGACGTCGTGGCCGACGACGGCGCCCGTGAAGCGCGCGTCGCCGTCCCGGTAGTGGAGGGTGTCCGTGAGGAGGCCGGCGTTCGTGAGCCGGTGCACGACGCAGGGGTGTTTGGAGAGACACCGGTACGTGTGTCGACCGTCCGAGCGAGCGACGTGGAGGTACCGGATGCGGTCGTCGGCGTCGAGGGCGGCAGCGAGGCCGTCGCCGTCCGCGGTCGAGAACTGGAGCAACGCGTTGCCGTCCGGGCGGAGCTGCGGCGGGCGGGCGTCGACGCTGGCGCCGGTCTCGCGGGTGGCGTCGGCGAGCGGGCAGTCGTCGCCGTGCACGCCGAACTCGACGTACAGACACTCCGGTATCACGGTCCGCGGTAGCACGCCCCGGTACTTGAACCCCGCGCATGGCCGGGTCAATGCCTACCCACGCGTAACCCGCACGTTCGTTCATGGACATCGACGACGTCAAAGCGAGGGCGGGTCCCCGGGAGTTCAGTCCCAGCGACGACCTCCCGCTGGAGTACCGGGAGGCCGCCACGCGAATGCTCGAGTTCCACGCCAACAGCGAAGTGATGGGCGGCTACCTCGACAAGGAGTTCACGCGCATGGCGCCGTCGCTCGACCGGAAACTCGCCTGCACGGCGAAGTGCCAGGACGAGATCGGGCACGCCCAACTCCTCTACCGGGCCGCCGAGACGCTCGGCGTGAAAACCCGCGAGGAGATGCTCGCGGACCTCACGAACGGCGAAGGGAAGTTCCTGAACTGCTTCCACTATCCCGTCGACTCGTGGTACGAGGCGCCGATGATCGACTTCTTCGTGGACGGCGCCGCGATGCGCCGCCAGGCCACGCTGAAAGACACCAGCTGGGAGCCGTACGCCCACGCGATGGACAAGGTGTGCTTCGAGGAGGGGTTCCACGTCAAGCACGGCGAGGACATCCTCCGCGAACTGATGACGTCCTCGAAGGCAAACCAGGAGCGCACCCAGGAGGTCTTCGAGGAGTGGTGGCCGCGCATGCTGCAGTTCTTCGGGCCGACGAACGACGAGTCCACTCACAACGACTTCGCCCAGCAGGTCGGCCTGAAGACCGTCTCGAACGACGAACTCCGGAACTCCTTTTTGAACATGTACATGCCGAAAGCCGAGAAGTACGGCCTCGAGATTCCGGAGTATCCGCGCATCTTCGAGCGCGACGACGGCACGATGGCGGTCCGGGAGGACGACCTCGACTGGGACGAGTTCTGGACCATCGCGAAAAACGACTTCGAGGGCAGCCACGAGCAGATCGGCTCCAGGCGGCGCCGCCAGGAGGCCGTCGAGTGGGTGCGCGAGTCGATGACCGACTGGGAGACGGCGGGCGCCGACAGCCCGCAGGCGGCCGACTAACGATGATCTGGGAAGTGTTCCGACAGGAGGAGGCCGGCGACCGACACACGCACTGCGGGAACGTCCACGCGCCGGACCGCGAGATGGCGCTGCTGTTCGCGCAGATCCAGCACGGCCGCCGCATGCAGACGAACTCGCTGTGGGTCGCGCCGAGCGACGAAATCGGCGAAGTGGACGCCGACGAGACCGAGTTCGGCGGGACGACGGACAAGTCCTACCGGTGGGCGATCACGTACAACCAGATCGACGCGAGCTTCGCCGAGGAGGTCGCCGAGAGCGAGGCCGAACAGGAGGAAGCCGCCGAGAAGCGGGGTGACGTCTGATGGCGCAGCCAGTCCCGGGCGACCTCTCGCCCGTCGAAGCCCAGTTGCTGCGGCTCGCCGACGACGAGTACGTGCTCGCGGAGCGCTACACGGAGTGGCAGATATACGCGCCGACGCCCGAAGCCGACCTGGCGCTGGCGAACATCGCCCAGGACGAGTTCGGGCACGCGCGGCTCTGGTTCGACCTCCTCCAGGACGAGTTCGGCTACGAGGAGGCGGACCTGCTGTGGGAGCGCGACCCCGGGAACTTCTTGCACAGTCCGCTCGTGGAACTGGAGACGCCGGACGGCGACTGGGCCGACACCGTCGTGCGGAGCTACCTCTACGACGTCGCCGAGCGGTTGCGACTGGACGCGCTCGCGGACTCCAGTTTCGATCCGCTCGCGGACCGCGTGCGCAAAGTCCAGAGCGAGGAGGGCTACCACCGCGAGCACGCGCAGTCGTGGCTCGACCGCCTGACCGGCGGTGGCGGTGACGCCCACCAGCGCGTACAGAGCGCCGTCGACCGGCTGTTCCCGCACGCGCTCACGCTGTTCGCGCCGACTGCCAACGAGGACGAGATCGTGGCGGCGGGCGTGCGGACGCGGTCGCTCGCCGACGTGCGTGCGGACTGGCTGGACGAGGTCGTGCAGTACCTCGAATCGCTGGACGTCGTGGTGCCGGACCCGTCTGCGGTCACCCGCCCGGACGAGGTCGGCCGGGACGGCTCGCACACCGGTGACTGGGCGGCGCTCCACGAGGAGTTCACGGCGACGTACCGCGAACTCGGCTTCGACGACCCCGCGACCCTGCGGAGTGAGAACGCGTGAGTTCCGACGCCTGCGCGCACACGGACTACGAGGACGGCGAGGTGCCGGAGGGCTACCCGCGCACCGGCGCCGACGCCACCGGCGCGGAGGCGGACGTCTGGGAGGCGCTGGTCGAAGTCGAGGACCCGGAGATGCCGGTGTCCGTCGTCGATCTGGGCCTCATCTACGACGTGACCGTCGAGGACGGCCACGCGTCCGTGGAGATGACGCTGACCTACACGGGATGTCCGGCGAAAGACATGCTCACGAACGACGTGCGGTGTGCGGCGATGACCGCGGCGGGCGTCGAGGACGCCGACGTGACGATCCAGTACTCGCCGCCGTGGTCCGTGGAGATGGTGACTGAACGCGGTCGCGAACAACTCCAGGAGTTCGGACTCAGCGTATGACCGACCCAGACCCGAGCACCACGACGTCCCCGCAGGACCCGGTGGAGTGTCCGTACTGCGGGTCGACGAACACGGAGCGCGACCACCCGAAGGGGCCGGGCCTGTGTCGGTCGATGCACTTCTGCCGGAACTGCGAGCAGCCGTTCGAACAGTTCGGATGAGGTCGGGTTTCTGACAACCGGACCGCAGTGCTGGAGTTCTCGGGTTGTCGCGGCTGCCAGGTCTGACTTAAATCCATTACTGTGAAGGGCGTAGATTGACGGCGACTTGAGCGAATTGTACCGCGTTCACCGTCACTTGCGGTTTCCTGTCGGTGGACGTGCCTCTGACACTGGTCGGGGTCAATGCCCGACCCCGCCGTTCTGACAACCAATCGATATATTAGGCTGGGTATTCTCGTCCGTTCCGTGGGTGTAATCGCCGAGTTCACGTTCCAGCACCCGAACCTGCCGCTCATGTCGACGCTCGAGGAGTCCGGCGTTCGCCTGGACCTCGAGCAGGCGGTCGCAGAGGACCCGGAACGCCCAGTTCTCTTCGTGTGGGCGTCGGGTGGGGACCTCGACCACTTCGAGGCAGCCGCCTGCGATGACGACTCCGTCGACGACGTCACGCTGGTCGAGGACGCCGACGACCGTCGGCTCTACCGCGTCCAGGTCAGCGAGCGCACCGAGAAACCCCTCTACCCGCTTGACGACCGCATGGAGGCCTCCAGGCTGGCGGTGACGTCCACGGCGGACGGCGTGGAGGCGAGACTCCGATTCCCGGACCGCGAGAGCCTGTCGGCGTTCCAGCCGCGCGTCGAAACCCGGGGCATCGACGTCACGCTGCGCGGGGTGTTCAGCCGCACCGACCCCGCCCTCACCGACGAGAACGGTCTCTCGAGCAAGCAGCGGACGGCGCTCGTGACCGCCGTCGAACTCGGCTACTACGGCGTCCCCCGGGAGGCCTCGCTGGCGGACGTCGCCGACGAACTCGGGGTGTCCACGCAGGCCGCCAGCGAGCGCCTGCGACGCGGCGTCGACTCGTTCGTGCGGAACGAACTGGACTGACTCGGCGCGGCTGGGACCGCGTGTGGGCGGCGGACCGCGGGGTCTTTGTACCGGAGGCTCCCAGCGAGTGGTATGCGCGTCGAGAACTCGTTCATTCCCGCTCCCGGCGTCGGCGAAACGACAGAGCGGCGCCTGTGGGAGCACGGCGTCACGCACTGGGACGACTTCGACGCGAGTGCGCCTGGCGTCGGCGAGACCACCGCCGAGAGCGTCTACTCGTTCATCGGCGACGCGCGGGACGCACTCGACAGGGGGGACACCCAGTACTTCGCCGAAGCGTTCCCGAACAACGCGCTCTGGCGGCTCTACGAGAACGTCGCGGGCGACGTCGCGTTCTTCGACATCGAGACGACCGGCCTGGACAAGCGCAGCAGCGACGTCACGACGGTCAGCGTCCACCACGGCGGCGACACGACGACGCTCGTGCGCGGCGACGACCTCACGGCCGAGAACCTCGCGGACCTGCTGGACGCCTCGCTGGTCGTGTCCTTCAACGGGAAGCGCTTCGACCAGCCGTTCCTCGAGCACAACTACGACGTCGACGTGGACGCTCCACACCTCGACCTGATGTACCTCTGTCGGCGCCTCGACCTTACGGGCGGCCTGAAGCAGGTCGAGGTCGACCTGGGCATCGACCGCGGCGGTATGGACGTCGACGGCCGCGAGGCTGTCCGCCTCTGGCACCGGTACGAGGGCGGCGACGAGGCCGCACTCGACCGCCTCGTCGAGTACAACCGCTTCGACGCACAGAACCTCCACACGCTGCTGGACACGGTCGCGGGTCGCCTGCACCAGGAAGTCTTCGAACCGCACGCGTAGTCGCGTCAGGTCGTTGTTTTCGTCGTTCCCTGACCGGGCAGCCCGGCCACCACCACGATTTATAACCTAGTGTTACCACTACGTTGTTAATGCCCACGCAGTTACAGCGCGCCCGCGAGGGAACCGTCACCGACGCGATGGAGCGAGTCGCGGCCCGCGAGAACCGCGACCCCGAGTTCGTCCGCCAGCAGGTCGCCGACGGGCAGGCCGTCATCCCGGCCAACGACAACCACGACGCGCTCGACCCGATGGTCATCGGCCGCGAGTTCGCCACCAAGGTCAACGCCAACATCGGAAACAGCGAGACCACCAGCAGCCGCGAGGAGGAACTCCGCAAACTCCACGCGGCCGTCCACTACGGCGCGGACACCGTGATGGACCTCTCGACCGGCGACGACCTCGACGGCATCCGCGAGATGAACGTCGAGCACTCGCCGGTCCCCGTCGGCACCGTCCCCATCTACGAGGCTGTCACGCGGGTCGACGGCGTTCCCGACGTCACGCCGGAGTTGCTGCTCGAGGTCATCGAGAAGCAGGCCGAACAGGGGGTCGACTACATGACGATACACGCGGGCGTGCTCGCGGAACACCTCCCGCTGACCGACGGCCGCACCACGGGCATCGTCTCCCGCGGCGGGTCCATTCTCGCCCAGTGGATGGAGGAGACCGGCGCACAGAACCCCCTCTACACCCACTTCGAGAGCATCTGCGAAATCTTCCGCGAGCACGACGTCACGTTCTCGCTGGGTGACGGCCTGCGGCCGGGGTCGCTTGCCGACGCCGGCGACGACGCGCAGTTCGCGGAACTGGACACCCTCGGAGAACTCACCCGGGTCGCGTGGAAGCACGGCGTCCAGGTGATGGTCGAAGGCCCGGGCCACGTCCCGATGGACCAGATCCGCGAGAACGTCGAGCGGCAACAGGCGGTCTGCGACGGTGCGCCGTTCTACGTGCTCGGCCCGCTGGTCACGGACGTCGCGCCCGGCTACGACCACATCACGAGCGCCATCGGCGCGACGGAAGCGGCGCGCGCTGGCGCGGCGATGCTGTGTTACGTCACCCCGAAAGAACACCTCGGCCTCCCGGACGCCGAGGACGTCCGCGACGGCATGGCCGCGTACCGCATCGCCGCCCACGCCGGCGACGTCGCCGCTGGCCTGCCGGGCGCCCGGGACTGGGACGACGCGCTCTCGGAAGCCCGCTACGACTTCGACTGGGAGCGCCAGTTCGACCTCGCGCTCGACCCCGAGCGCGCGCAGTCCTACCACGATCAGACGCTGCCCGGAGACAACTACAAGGACGCGCGCTTCTGCTCGATGTGCGGCGTCGAGTTCTGCTCGATGCGCATCGACCAGGACGCCCGCGACGCCGACGGCGACATGGAAGCCATCGACGGACAGGTCGACCTCTCTGAGTCTCCGGCAGCGTCCGTCAACCTGCCGCCGACGGGCACGCACGACACGAGCCGCGTCCCGGACGACCTCGCCGACCACGACCATCCAACCGACGAACTCTCCGCGGACGACTGACCGCGCCAGGCGGTGGCTCTGCGGACGACTCCAACGCCGAACGAAGGGTGCGGACCGGCGCACCGACGCCGGATTTTAGGGCGACAGCGCACTAGCCGCCTCCATGGCAGCGCGTCCACCGACGCGGAACGAGGACCCAGAGGAGCCGACGGCGTTCGGCATCGCCGCGGTCGACGACCACCTGACGGACGCCGACCTCGAGTTCCCCGCGACGAAACGCGACATCGTCGAAGCCCTGGGGGACCCACGCGTTCCCCGCGGCCCGAACGACCCAGACGTCGCGCTCTCGTCCGTCCTCGAACGGGTCGACCGCGAGCGATTCGAGTCGAGGCGCCAACTCCTCGATGACCTCCACCAGGCCTTCGAGGCGGAACGCAGCGGCACCACCGGCGTTCTCGCGTGGCTCAAGTCGCTGTTCTCGTCGTAGCGACACTCACGCGTCCGGTGACGCGTCCACGTCCGCCGCCTCCACGACGTACTCGAACAGTGGGCTCACCACCGTCGCGACCCGCGACTGCGAATCGACCGGAAGGTGGACGTGCAGGTGCCCGTCCGCGTCCGCGACTCGCTGACAGACCGCGTGCAGGAACTGGAACAACTGCTGGCGCTCCGTCCGGGTCGACGCCAGCGGCGCGCCGTCGACGCAGACCACCAGTTGGCCGGGGTCGAGGGTCACGCCGTCGTGTTCGAGATTCGACGTCGTGTCAGCGACAGCGACGCCCGCTTCGGGCAGCGCCAGGTCGTCGTAGACGGCGGTCTCGTACGTCTCGTCCGTGCTCGCGGCCTCGACGCCGTCCGGTTCGGCCGTCCGCATCCGCAGGCGGTACGCGCGGCCCTGTCCCGTCCGGGCGAGTCGCCGGCAGGCGGCGTCGTGGCTCGTCGCTCCGAGAACGAGTGTGGTCGTGCCGCGACGCGTCTCGACGACTGTCGAGAGGTCCGCGTGGCGGCCGCCCTCACGACTCATTGTCCGACGTATCGGTACTTCGAGAATTAATCGTTTGGGCTGTGCGTGGCACTCGCAGTACCGACGGCGTCCCACGCGTACTCGGCGATGGCAGCCCGGTCACCCGTCAGCCCGGTCGCGACGTAGTAGGAGGCCGCCGCATTCGCCAGCTCTAGCGCGTCGCGCCACACCCACCCGCAGGCTCGGGCGAACGCCAGCGCCGCCGTGAAGCGGTCGCCGCCGCCGGTGAACCGACGGACGTCCGGCGTATGGAAGTTCGGGACGTCGTAGACGGCCTCGCGAGTCGCTGCGACGGCTCGCTGTTCGCCGTGCATCACGACGGCCGCGACGCCCGCTCGCTCTCGGAGGTCGTGTGTCGCCTCCGGGATCGGCCCAGTGACGTCGAGGGCCCTCGCCAGCGACTGCAACTCCTCGTCGTTCACGCTCAGTGAGACCTCGTATCGGTCTGCGAGCGCGCTGAGAGCGCCAACGAATTCGCGGCGCTCCGCCGCCGTCCGCACGCCGACCCCGCCCGGGTCGATTGTGAACACGTCTCCCTCCCCGGAGGTGTCCGCGATGCGGTGGAGCGCTGCCGTCGAGTTCGGCAGTGACGCCCAGTTCAGCCAGACGACGGCGTCCGCGTCCAGCGCCCGCTCGCCGCCAGCCGCCGCGAAGTCCGCGTACGACCACGTCTGGATGTCCGTCGACTCCGTCGTCAACATCATCGCGGCGTCCTCGAACTCGTAGACGTTCACTGCGGCCGGCGCGCCCATCGAGTACCTGTCCACGTCGAGCACGCCGAACACGTCGTGGTCGAGGTGTCCGTACAACTCGACGTCCGCGTCGAGCGCTCGCGCCTGCATCGCCGCGTTCACCGACTGGCCGCCGGGTTCGACCCCGCGGCGGTCCGTCACGAACGACCGCTGGCCGCCCGTCAGCCAGGCCGCGAACTGGTCTCGGGTCACTGGCTCCTGCTCGCGGTTCAACACGCCGAACCGCCGGTCGACGCTCCCGTCCGGCAGCAGCGTCATCGACGGCGACCGCGCGTCGGCCAACCGAGCACCCAGGTCCATACCTGTCGTTGCCCCCGTCGCCACTAAACTATTCCCGCGGCAGCCCCGGGACTACCGGTCAGTCGCCGTCACGTATCCGCTCGACCGCAGCGAGGAAGCCGTCCGCGTTCGACTCGTCGAGCACGACGTCTGCGGCCTCGCGCGCGTCCTCGTCCGCGTTCGCTACCGCGTACGATTCGCCGGCCACGCCGAACATCTCCACGTCGTTGACGGAGTCGCCGATTGCGGCGAACTCGTCGGGGTCGTAGTCGAGTTCCGCCGCGACCGTCTGCAGCGCGGTGCCCTTGTTCGGGTCGGTGGCTTTCACGTGGTACGCGAACCCCGTGTCCACGACGCTCAGCCCGTACTCCTCGGCGAGTTCCCGGAGGAGGTCAAGCGGGCGTTCACGGCTGACCGCCAGTTCGGTCTCCCGCCAGCGGTTCACAAGGTCCGAGTCCCCCCACCCGAGATCGTAGCCCGCCTCCGCGAACTCCTCGCGGACCTCGACTGCCGCCGAGCGGCCGTCGCCGAAGTAGAAGAGGTCGTCGTTCACGTACGCCACACCGCCGTTCTCGGCGATGACGCGCTCCTCGATGCCCACGAAGTCGCAGAGCGCGACCGGGTACGGGAGCGCCTTCCCGGTCGCGATCACGACCGGGGCGTCCCACTCCCGGAGCACGTCCATCACGCGACTGTCGATGGAGCGGTCCGGGCGACTCAGCGTGCCGTCGATGTCCACAGCGAGCGGCGCGACCATACACCCCCGGAAGCGATGCGGCCCTAAATGCCGTGCTCTTCGCGGCAGCGTTCTCCGGCGCCGGTACTCTCGGTCGGCCTTCGCGTCCGCTGTAGGTCGCCTCAGTCCCCGGATTCGGACGCGTACTCGTCGTAGATGCGGTCCATGCGCGCCGCCATCACGAAGTCCGTCTTGTGGAGGCCGTCGATCTTGTGCGTCCACATCTCGATGCGGGTTTCGCCCCACTGGAGGTGGATGTCGGGGTGGTGCCACTCCGCCTCGGCGAGTTCGCCGACTTCGTACGTGAACTCGAGGGCGTCCCGGAAGTCCTCGAACTCGTAGGCGCCCTCGAGGTGGTGGTCGTCGACGACCGCCCAGACGTCGCCGTCGATGTCCGCGAGGTACGACTCGTACTCGGGTTCCGCGAGCGGTTCGTCCTCGGAGGTACACGCCTCGCAGGGTTCGTCGGCGAGTTCGGGCGTCATACCCCAACCGATGGCCGCAGCCCGCATGAAGGTTGGCGTAGACGTTGCTCGCCAAACCCGGTTCGGGACGGGGGAGAATTTCATGGGTCTGACAACCCCGCCGCCGAACGCGCTGTCGAGACGCCGACTACGTACGGCTATATACGGATATTGAACTTACTAGCGGGAATACAGTAGCGGTAACTATACCGATTGTTCATCCGTCCGCGTCCGCCGGCTGTTCGAGCGTGTAGAACGCGACCCCGCAGTTCTCGCAGGCAAGCACCGTCGGCGGCTCGTAGCTGGGGTCCGGGACGGTGTGCCCGCAGCAGTCGTCCGCTTGTCCTTCGACGACGTCGTCGCCGCAGACCGGACACGCGTCGAGGAACGCGCACAGCGCGTGCGCTGCCAGCTCCCGGCGTGCAGCGGGCAGGTCAGTGTCGGCGAGCGCCTGGACGGCGCCGACTTCCGCGACTGCGACTGCATCGGGGAGCCACGCCGTCGACTCGCCCGTCACGACGAGGTACGTCTCGTCGTCGAGGGCCTCAACGCGCGCGGTGTCGATGCCCGCGACGTCCTGTTCCGCCGCCTCGACGAGCGCCCCCGGCGAGCCCGCGAGTGCCGACATCCGTGCTCGCCACGCGTCAGCGACACTGTCTCGAAGCCCCAGTCGGTCGCCGTCGACGGTCACCACGCCCGCCTCCACCAGGGCCTCCAGTACTGCTTCGCCGTCCTCGGCTCCCGCCCGTACGTCCTCGAGACTGTCGGCACGGGTCGAGTGGTCGAAGACGCCACCCGGGAGTCGCGCGGCCAGTTTCGGCGCGAACCGCGGCGTGTAGGGCACGAGATAGCCGCGCAGCCAGATCACAGCGGTGCCGACCACAGCGGCGGCAGCCGCCGGTATCGGCCGGAACGGGACGAGAACGCCGACCACCAGCGCGAGGAGAGCGACGTTGAGTACCGTGCACGGCCAGCAGCGGTTCGACCCCGTGAACTCCGGCCGCTTGAGCCCCGCGAAGGTGGACATCGCCGGAGGAGAACCGTCGCTGCCTGTTGAAGCTTTGGATGCCTCGCCCGCCCGGGACCCGCTCGCTGGCGGCCGCTGGACCCGTTCCCGTCCTGCGACTCGAGCGAGCCAAACTTTAATAGATATCAATACCGTTGGTAGGCCTGCGAGAGTAAAAAATTGTACCTCCGGCCACGAACACACTCGACTCCGTCCGCGTCGCTCGGCGAACGCCGACTGGTCGCTACCGGTCGTCCGGCCCCACAGCATCCGTCACTGCCGACGACAGCGTCCCCCTCAGTCCGGCCGACAGAGTCCCCATCATTGCTGCCGACACGGCGACGGGGCCGTCTGACTGCGAGTCCGGAGCAGGAACCCGGTGATCCGGTGTCGCCGACGTTCGAGGCGGCGGAGGTGGCGCGTGCCTGAGCCAGCTATCGAGGGCGCGCTCTTCGACCTCGACGGGACGGTGTACCTCGGGGACGAACTCATTCCCGGCGCCGACCACGTCGTCGAACGTCTCCGGTCGGACGGCGTCGACGTCGCGTTCCTCTCGAACAAGGCGATCGACCGACGCTCGGTTTTCAGCACGAAACTCACCGACCTGGGCGTCCCCGCTGACGAGGCGTCGGTCGTCAACTCCGCGTCGATCACCGCGAACTACCTCGCGAACGTCCACCCCGACGACGCCATCTTCGTCGTCGGCGAACCGCCGCTCTCCGAGGAACTGGCTGAACGCGGCCTCCAGTTGACCGACGACCCCGACGAGACTGACGTGCTGTTGGCGTCGATGGACCGCGGTTTCGACTACGCGACGCTGACTGACGCCCTCCACGCGATGGACGACGACACGGCCTTCCTCGCGACGAACCCCGACCGGACGTGCCCGGTCGCCGACGGCGAGATTCCGGACTGCGCCGCGATGGTCGGCGCCATCGAGGGCGCCACCGGGCAGGACCTCGACCGGGTGCTCGGGAAGCCCTCACAGACGACCGTCGACGCCGCCGCGGAGCTGCTCGGCGTCCCCCTCGAGCGCTGCCTGATGGTCGGCGACCGCATCGAGACGGACATCCTCATGGGCAACCGCGCCGGGATGACCACCGTCCTCGTGATGAGCGGCGTCACCGACCGCGACCAACTGGCTACCGCCCACACGCAACCCGACTACGTCGTCGAATCGATCGCCGACCTCGACGAGGTGCTGTGGCCGTGACGGGAGTGACGCACAGATGACCGAACTGCTTGTGGAACTCGGACTCGTGGCCGAACGGGCCGGGTCGTTCGTCGCGGAGTTCGTGCTCCCGCTGACAACCCAGGATTTCGGCGCGGACGGCGACGTCCTCTTCGAACAGGTCAGCGAGGAAGTCGTCCAGCTCGTGCTCGCCGTGCTGTTGGGGATGTTCCTCGGCCTCGAACGCGAGTGGTCCCAGAAGACCGCGGGCATCCGGACGTTCGCGCTCATCAGCCTGCTCGGGGTCATCTTCGCGATCCTCGACGATTCGATGCTGCTGGTCGCGGGCGCCGTCCTCGTCATCACGATGAGCGTGCTCCTCGCCGTCGAGAGCCTCATCGACACGGACTCCGAGACCCACCTCTCGTTGACCACGTCGGCGTCGATGTTCGTCGCGTACAGCGTCGGCGTGCTCGTCGGCAACGGGTTCTACATCGAGAGCGTCACTGTCGCCGTGCTGTCGTCGCTGCTACTCGTGTTGAAGCGCGAGCTCCACGAGTTCGCGTGGGGGCTCTCCCGGGAGGAGATGCAGAGCGCGACGGAGTTCTCCATCCTCGCGTTCGTCATCTACCCGCTGCTCCCCGACGAGGCGTTCGGCCCGTGGAACGCCATCGACGCCCGCACCATCTGGCTGCTCGTCATCGCCGTCAGCGGCATCGGGTTCGTGAACTACGTCATGGTCAAACGCTACGAGGGCCGGGGCATCGCCGCCACGGGCTTTTTCGGCGGCCTCGTGAACTCGACGGCCGTCATTGCGGAGATGGCCCAGCGCGCGGCGAAGAAGCCCGACCTCCGGAACCTCGCGGTCGGCGCCATCCTCCTGGCGAACGCCGCGATGGCGTTCCGGAACGCGCTCATCGTGATCCCGTTCGTGCCCGAGGCCGCGTTCATCGTCGGGGTCCCGCTGGGCGCGATTACCGCCACCGGCGTCGTCCTCTCGCTGTTCGTCAGCGACTGGGACCAGGACCTCGAGACCAGTCTCACGTCGCCGTTCAGCCTGCGGAACGCGCTGGTGTTCGGGGTGTTGTTTCTCGGGATACTGGTGGTCTCCGCCGGCGCGGAAGTGACGTTCGGCTCCATCGGCTTCCTCACCACGACGTTCCTCGCGGGCCTCATCTCCAGCGGCACGGCGACTGCGACCGCCGTGACGCTGGTCGGTACCGAGCAGATCAGCCAGGAACTCGCCGTTGGCGGCATCCTCGCGGGCACGTTAGCCAGCATCGTCGTGAAGGTCTTCTTCGCCGCGACCATCGACCGGGACCTCGTCAAGCCCGTGCTCATGTGGAACGCGGTGCTCATCGTCGTCGGCGTCGTCGCTGGCGCGGCCGTCATCGTCGCCCTGTGACGTGCTGGCCGGGCGTTCGGGCGCCGGCGTCCCGATACTCTCTGTTTGCCTTCGTGGTCTACGCATGTCCAGGGCTGTCGAGGTGGCTGTGTCTCAAACCCGACCGCTGCCGGCCCCGACGCCAAATCTTTCACTATCACCAACAGGATGGTGGTAAAGATATCCGTGGACACGGGGGTGCGAGCCGTCTCTACGTCCGTTGGCCGCGCCTACCGCCGCTCGTTCGGCCTGAGCTCGGACGTAATCGGGGTCCCGAGCGTACACTCCCCCGAGTCGGAGAATCGTTCAGTCCGTCGTCGGCGAGGCCGACGTACGTCCCAAACGCGGACCGACGTGCTCCGCTGGACCGGAACGCTCCCGTTTTTCGTGGTTGCGGTCAGTCTCGCGGGGGTACTGGGAGCGGTAGACCGTGATTATCTGAATAACACCCCCGGGACCGTTGCCAAAGAATTAAGGTGTGACACATTCAAGCAAGGCGCCATGCGTCAATTAGACAGACGTGAATTTATCAGCGGAGTGAGCACGGCCGCGCTCGTGGGCGCGGCGGGCTGTACCGGTGGCGATGGTGACGGCGACGACAACAACGACGACAACGGTGGCAGTGGCGACGACGACGCACCGGCGCACACTGACCCGTCGACGTACGCCGACTTCGACCCGTCGAGCCCCGAGTTCCCGCAGCTGACGAGCACGCTCATGGAGGCCGGCTTCGAGACCGGGACGATGGCCGACCTCGAACGCATGCAGGAGAACCAGCGCGACGAGCCCCGCTACGGGCAGCCGGTCCCGGAAACGCCCGACGACGACAGCGAGTTACTCGACCCCGACACGCTGGAGTTCTCCCTGACGCCGACCGAGGACCCGACAGTCTACGAGGACACGCTCAAGCCGCTCCTCGACAACATTGCCGAAGAAACCGGGAAGAACGTCAACTACGCGTCCCTGGACTCCTACGCCGCGCAGGTCGAGGCGATGCGCTCCGAGCGCCTCCACCTCGCGGGGTTCTCTACGGGCGCAGTCCCGTACGCTGTCAACATCGCCAACGCCGTGCCGTTCTCCGTCCAGATCGACGGCAGCGGAGAGAACGGCTCGTTCGGCTACCGGCTCTGGCTCATCACGCAACTCGACAACGAGAACATCGGCGAACTCGAAGACCTCAAGGGCGAACCGAAGCAGAACGTCGCGCACGCCGACCCGTCCTCGAACTCCGGGAACCTCGCGCCGCGCGCACTGTTCGCCAACCAGGGCGTCGTGCCAGAGGAGGACTACGAAGTCTCGTACTCCGGCGGTCACCAGCAGACGTCGCTCGGCGTCGCGAACGGTGACTACGACGCCGGCCCGGTCTGTTCGACGTGTTACGCTCGCGTCGCGCGTGACGACCAGCTCGACCCCGAGAAGGTCAAGGTGATCTGGGCCTCCGAGCCGTTCCCGACCACGGCGTTCTCCTACGTGAACACGCTCCACCCGGACATCCAGGAGGGCGTGCGCCGCGCGTTCCTCGACTACGACTACCAGGACACGTCTATCGCCGAGGAGTTCGAAGGCCGCGGCACCTGGGTCGACATCGACTACGCGACCGTGTGGGACATCATCCTCCAGATCCAGGAGAGCCTCGAGGTCGAATACGAGACCGGCAACCTCGAAGGCTAGCGCCACGCGACCACCCGTTTCCAGGCAAGGGCGTTGAATTATACGACTTCGCTACCTGTGACACGATATACTAACGCATGCTCTCGGTAACAGACCTGCAGAAGACCTACGACACCGGCGACGAGGCGCTCAAGGGCGTCTCGATGGACGTGACCGGCAACGAGATGGTGGCGGTCATCGGCCCCAGCGGCGCCGGCAAGAGTACGTTCATCAGGTGTATCAATCGACTCACTGAACCGACCGGCGGGAGCGTCAAACTCGACGACGTCGAGGTGACAAGTCTCTCGAAGAAGGAACTCCGGAACGCGCGCCGCGACATGGGGATGATCTTCCAGGAGTTCAACCTCATCGAACGCCTCACCGTCATGGAGAACGTGCTCTCGGGCCGACTCGGCTACGTGAGCACGTGGAAAGCGTTCCGCCGCGTGTTCGCCGGCGACGACATCGAGCGCGCGTACGAAGTACTCGACCGCGTCGGCCTCGGCGGCCACGAGAACGACCGCGCGGACGAACTCTCCGGCGGCCAGCGCCAGCGCGTCGGCATCGCGCGCGCGATCCTCCAGCGCCCGAAGATTCTGCTCGTGGACGAACCGACGAGCAGCCTCGACCCGGAGACGTCCCGCGAAGTGATGGACCTGCTCACGGAGATCGCTGCCGAGGACGACATCCCCGTGTTGATCAACATCCACGAGGTCGACCTGGCAGAGGAGTACGCCGACCGGATCGTCGGTCTGCGCGGCGGCCAGAAGGTCTTCGAGGGGACGCCCGCCGACCTCGACGAGAGCGCGCGCGGCCAGATCTACCGGGGCGAGGAGATACCCGACCTCTCGACGGGCGCCCAGCAGTCAGCGGTCGTCGAGGAGACCGCTGGCAACGCCCCGACCGACGAAGGCGAGACACGACGAGGCTAACATGGCCACGAAACAAGAGGAGCGCCGCGAGTGGTCGCGCCCCACGGCGTTCTACAACCACTACGTCAAGTGGGCAGTCTACGCTGTCATCGCCGTGTTCCTGCTGTGGAGCGCGTGGAACATGCGCATCTCGTACGCTCGCGTCATGGAAGGCTGGAACTCCGGTGCGGGGCTCGTCACGAGCATGTTCCCGCCGGAGGTCACGCCGTTCAAGATGGACCTCCTGGTCGAGGGGATGGTCGAGTCCATCGCGATGTCCGTCGTCGCCACTATCATCGGCGCGATAATCTCGATTCCCGTCGCGTTCATGGCCGCGGAGAACATCGCCCCCCGGCCGGTGTACTGGGTCGGACGCGGCCTCATCACGGTGTCGCGTGCGTTCCACGAACTCATCATCGCCATCATCGTCGTGAAGGCCGTCGGCATCGGCGCGCTCGCCGGCGTCATCGCGCTCACGTACAAGACGCTCGGCTTCTTCGCGAAACTGCTCGCCGAGGAAATCGAGGACATCGACGAGGGCCAGATGGAAGCCGTCGAAGCCACCGGCGCGAACGGCATCCAGACGATGCTGTTCGGCGTCGTCCCGCAGGTCATGCCGCGCATCGTCGGCCTGTCCATCTACCGCTGGGACATCAACATCCGGCACAGCACCATCGTCGGCATCGTCGGCGCGGGCGGTATCGGGTCGACGCTCATCAACTCCTTCGACAAGTACGACTACGACTTCTTCATGACCATCGTCCTCGCCATCGTCGCTGTCGTCATCGTCGGTGAACTGGTCAGCACCTACGTCAGGGGGCGGATACAATGACCGACTACGAGACCTGGGAGCGACGCACGCCCCGCCAGCGGCTCATCCGGTACGTCGTCACCCTGCTGCTCGTCGTCGCGGCGGTCGCGTCGTGGCGCGCGCTGAACGTCAGGTACAACTACCTCGGCAGTGCGCCGACGGAGTTCATGGACCTCGTCAACCGGATGTACCCACCTGCAGTCGGGTACTCCACGGAGATCGTCAGTCCGCTCATCGAGACGGTCCACATCGCCGTGCTCGGAACGGCGCTGGCGGTCACGCTGTCGATTCCGGTTGCGCTCCTCGGCGCGACGAACACCACGCCGAACAAACTCGGGTTCGCCGTCGGGAAGTTCATCATCTCGTTCACGCGCTCGGTGAACGTCATAATCTGGGCGCTCGTGTTCGTCATCATCTTCGGGTCCGGGACGCTCGCAGGCGTGCTCGCGGTCGGCGTGCGCTCGATCGGCTTCTGTTCGAAACTCATCGCGGAAGCCATCGAGGAGATCGACCCCGGGCAGGTCGAAGCGATCAAGGCGACCGGCGCGAACTCCGTGGAGACCGCGATCTACGCGATCGCACCGCAGATCAAGCCCGCGTTCATCGGCGTCTCCACGTACCGGTGGGACATCAACGTCCGCGCGTCGACCATCATCGGGTTCGTCGGCGCCGGCGGCATCGGTGTCGAACTCAACACCGCGATCAACTTCTTCCAGTGGCAGCGCGTGCTCACCATCCTGCTCGCGATTCTCGGCATCGTCATCTTCAGCGAGTTCGTGTCCGCGTACCTCCGCCGCAAGGTCCGCTGAACTCGGCTCGTCGCTTTCTGCGTGCTCACTGCAGCACGTCGCCCACGTCGCACCGGTGTGTCCGCTGACTGCCGTGTGCCGATTGCGCGTCGACGGCGCTACGGTGCGTACGTCCCCGCCAGGACTGCACTGTCGAGTTCGTTCCCCTCGATTGCGGCTTCGACCTCCTCCCGGCCAGACGACGCGCCCAAGTCGAGTCGCGTGTCGAGTGCGTACACCTTGAACTGGTACGTGTGCTCGCGGTCCGGCGGCGCCGGCCCGCCGTACCCACGCTCGTCGAAGTCGTTCGTGCCCTCTGAAGCGCCCTCTGCCTCCGGATTCCAGTCCTCTGGAATCTGTTCGACCTCCGGTGGGATGTTCCAGACGGTCCAGTGGTCCCACACCTTGCCCGCTGGTTCCATCGCGTCCGGGTCGTCGACGACCAGCGCGAGCGACGCCGCATCCTCGGGTACGCCCGACACGGACAGCGGCGGATTGACGTTCTCGGCGTCGTAACCGTACTTCTCGGGAATCGGTCCACCGTCCTCGAACGCCGAACTGGATAGCTGTAGGCTCATCGAAACCCCTCGTGTGACTATTCGGCCACGCGACACAAAAATCTCGGCGCCGAGATGCGACCCCTCGGTGATGACTCCCGCTGTCTCCTGACCCCGGCGACGCGGTATCAAAGACGTTATTTCGTCGCTGTCCCGTACCTTGTCGTGTCGGGTCGTGCCGCGGTAGCTCAGTCGGCCAGAGCAGTCGATTTGTAATCGACAGGTCGGGGGTTCGACTCCCCCCCGCGGCTTCCCGCCGACCGACCGTCCACACGCTTCTCGCTGACCAAATCGCTTCTCGCTGACCAAATTCGCTGTCTCGTCCACAGGATGATACCGTTGGTTCCAGTCGATTCCCCCTCGAGTTCGCCGAACGTTCAAGTACGATAGCGGGGCCATCCGACCGCGTGCCGTAACCTTCGAGGCGGGACGTCTCGCGGTAGCGCGGCGCAGCGTCCCGTCACCCCGATAGCGCCGCCTGTTCGCCCCGGTCGGCTCGACGCCAGCAGCAGGGTCGGCTACACCTGCCAGTCTCGGGTCGTGTCGTTCAACCGGTCACAACCCGACTCGGTGACGACGACCAGATCCTCGATGCGGACACCGAACTCTCCCTCCAGGTAGACGCCCGGCTCTACGGAGAACACCATCCCGGGCTCCAGCGGTCGGTCGCTGCCCCCGACGATGTACGGCTCCTCGTGGACCTCCAGTCCGACGCCGTGGCCCGTCCGGTGGATGAACTCGTCGCCGTAGCCGGCGGTCTCGATGACATCGCGGGCCGCCGCGTCCACTTCTTCGGCGGCGACGCCGGGGTCGACGGCCTCGACCGCGGCTTGCTGGGCGTCCCTGACGACCTCGTGAACCGTCTCGAGTTCCGCTGGCGGGTCCCCGGCGAACACGACGGTTCGCGTCTGGTCGCTCGGGTAGTGATCGACGCGGGTTCCGAAGTCGAAGACCACCGGGTCGCCGCGCTGGACCTCGCGGTCGGACCGGTGGTGGTGTGGCTTCGCGCCGTTCGGCCCGCTCCCGACGATGGTCTCGAACGACGTCCCGTCGCCGCCGTGCGCGACGAGTCGGTCCTCGACGAACGCCGCGAGTTCGGCCTCGGTCATTCCGATTGCGTCCGCGCCGAGGTCGCGAACGTCCCGCATTGCAGCGTCTGCCGCCTTCCCGGCCCGTCTGAGTGCGTCCAGTTCCGCGTCGTCCTTCCGGACGCGCAGCGGCCCGAGGACGTCGCTGGCGAGCCCCCACTCCGCGTCCGGGATGGCGTCTCTGAGGTCCTGCGTGAACCGCGCCCACATCGTCGGGTCCACGAGCAGCTCCCCATCGGTCATCTCGAGGTCGGTTGCCGTCTCCTCGACCAGCGGGAGCGGGTCGTCGGTGTCCGACCAGAACCGCAGGTCCTCGACCCACGTGGCGTCCCGGAGTTGTTCCTCGTACAGCTGGGGCGCGACGAACACAGGGTCGCCGTCGGCCGGCACGAACAGGAAGAAGTGGCGCTCGCCGGGGTTCTCGCTGAACCCGCTGAGGTAGTAGAGGTTCGGACTCGGGAACAGCACGACGCCGCTGACCCCGTCGCCGCGGAGGCGTTGCTGGCACTCGCGGGTGCGGTCTTCGAAGACGGACATACTCGCTGTCCGACGCGCGGCCACCTAAACGCTCGGCACTAGTTCGGCCCGGGGAGGTCGTCGGTGACGTCCTCGCCGTCGCGTTCGATCACGTAGTCCGACGGCGACGCTGGCGTGTAGGTCGACTCGATGGTGCCGTCGACGCGGAAGGCGTCCCCGGATTCGTCGCCCGTGGTGCCGACGATGGTCACCGTGCCGTCGCCGTTGTCGAGCACGCGGTCGCCGCTGTCCGCCGCGATGGCTTCGGTGCTCGCCTTCTCGGCGTCGCCGTCCACGACGACGACGTACGCGAAGTCGTGGTCCGCGCGCGTCGACAGCACGCCGAGCATCCATTCGTCCACATTGCCGTCGTCCGTCGGCGGTTGCGTCGTCGTGGACTCGGTGGTGGTCACCGGGCCAGTCGTGGCGGTGATGGGCGGTGGACCGTCGCTCGTTGTCTCGGTAGTGGTCGGTCCAGTCGTGGTCGCGGTCGGTGTCGCTGTCGTGGCGGGTTCGTCTCGACTGCTGGTCCGCACCGCTGCGACGACGCCTTCTTCGCGGACGGTTCCGGAGACGGTTCCGGCGTCCGCGTCGTAGCGTGTGTCGTCCACGCGCGTCCACGTCTCGCCGCCGTACCGCCAGAGTTCGACCGCTGCCCCGTTCACGTCCGAGATTGTCACCGTGACGCCGGACTCGACGCCAGTGACGTTCACGCCGCTGTCGGCAGCCAGTTCCCCGCTTGGCGGCGTCTGCAGGACGGACGCGTCAGCGTCGTCCAGCGTGACGGGTTGGCTCTCGAACGACGCGGTCGCGCGAGCGTCGATGCGGACCTCGGTCCCGCTCAACTGCCCCTGCTCGACGCTGAGCGCCGGCCCGCCGTTGTCGACCATCGTGACGTTCCGGAGGTCGTCCTCGTTCGCGGGAATGCCGTGCACGCCCGGGCCCGTGTTCCCCTCGACGACAGCGTCCCGGAGGACGTTCTCGCCGCTATCCGAGAACCGGAGGCCCGCGCCCTCGTTGTTCGACAGCACCGCGTCCGCGATGACGTTGCGGCGCGCGTCCGTCGACGCGTAGACGCCGCCCGACGAGTAGCCGCCGTCGCCGTTCCCCGTCGCGGTGACGCCGCGGATCTCGACGCCGTAGACGTCCTGCATGAGGGCGACGCCGCTGTCGCGGTTGTCGGTGGCGGTGACGTCGGTGAGCGCGCTATTCTGGACTTCCCAGAGGATGACGCCGTTTCCGTTGCCGGTGGCGTCGAGGCCGTCGACGGTCGCGTTCTCGGCTTCCACGAGGTAGACGCCCGCGACGTCGTTGTCGGTGACGGTGGCGTTGCTGAGCGTCGCATTGGTGCCGATACCGCTGATGTCGCCGACCTGGATGCCGCGCTCCCACCCGCTGGCGGTGACGTTCTGGACGGTCACGTCGCGGAGCGATGCGTCCGTCGGTTCGCTGGACGCGCCGGCGTAGACGAGGATACCGACGCTGCCTTCGGTGCCGTTCCCGCGGACTGCGTACCCGTTGCCGCGGACGGCGACGCCGCTTTCGCGGACGTGGAGACAGGGGCCGTCGCTCCCCTCGAGGTCGGCGGTGAGCTCGTAGGTACCGGGTTCCGTGATGGTCGTACAGGTGTCGACCGGCGTCGCGTCCTGCGCCGCGCCAGTCGTCGGGAGGACTTTCGAGTCGGAGAGCGGCGCGGCGGCGACCATGCCGCTGAGGAGCACGGCGAGCGCGACGGCGGCGACGCGAAGTGATGCCATGCGGAACGTGACGGTGACGGACCTGGTCTGCGTTCTGTCCAGTTGGCGTCGCCCGTTCGCAGGAAAGCGACCAGTACGGGACTCGCGACAACCGGATTGTATTCGGTTTGTGACCGCCGCCGGCCGGGTGTGCCACTGCAGCGGTGTCGGCCGGATTTATCAGGTGCACCGCGTAGGTCCCGCTATGTCGCTACGAGAGTTCGTCGCGGACGCCCTTGCGGAGCGGGCGCTCCAGGCGGTCGGCGTGGTGTTCGGAGTCGCTTCGGTCGCTCACTTCGCACTCTGGGCCAACGCGCCGGCCAGGGAGTTCGACCCGGCCGATGGAACCGGGACCCTGGCGACGGCCGCGCCGGAAATACTCGGATACGCCCAGTCACATCCGGCGTACGTGCTGGCGTTCCTCGCAGGCGCAGTCCTGCTGGTGCGTCGCCCCTGAGTGGTATTATCACTTCACTTACAAAAATTCGTTTTTGCGAGCGCTTATGCCGCACGTCGCTGTACCGGTGTGTATGAGCGGTTCTGACACGCCCCTCGACAGCGCACCCATCGGCGCGGACGGCGGCCTCGACGACAGCCTGCCGCCCGCCGAGGCGTTCGCGCTCCTGGGGAACGAAACCCGAATTACGATCCTCCAGGAGCTCTGGCTCGCGCCCGAGCGCCCGGTCGCGTTCTCGGACCTCCGGAAGCGCGTGGGGATGCGGGACAGCGCCCAGTTCAACTACCACCTCTCGAAACTCACCGACCACTTCGTCCGACAGGTCGACGGCGGCTACGAGTTCCAGTACGCCGGGGAGAAGGTCGTTCGCGCAATCCTCGCGGGAACGTTCACCGAACGCGTCTCCCTCGAGTTCCCCGTTGAGGGCGAGTGCTTCGACTGCGGCGGGAGCCTCGAAGCCGCGTACGCGGACGAGCGACTGGCCATCCAGTGCACCGACTGCGACAGCACGTACGGCCGGTACGCGTTCCCGCCGGGTGGCCTGCGCGACCGCTCGACCACGGAAATCGAGGCCGCGTTCGACCAGCGCGTCCGCCACCTCCACTGCCTGGCCGCGGACGGCGTCTGTCCGGAGTGCGGCGGCCGCATTGACACGGCCGTCGTCCCGGACACCGAGGACAAACTCGGCCTCGACGTCCGCGTGGACCACACGTGCGTGCAGTGCCAGCACACGATCTCGTCGCCCGTCGGCCTCTCCCTGCTCGACGACTCCCGCGTAGTGGCGTTCTACGCCGAACACGGCGTCGAGCTCAACACCTGCAAGCACTGGACGCTGCGCTGGTGTGTCACCGACGAAACGACGACGTTCGAGGCGGACCCGACACGAGTGACAGTGACGATTCCCCTGAACGCCGACGCATTGACCGTCACCCTGGACGGCGACCTACAGGTGATCGACGTCGAGCGGTGCTGTCCGGACGCCGCTGACGACCCGGGCCGCATCTCCGCGGACTGACGGCGCCGGTTCTCGGGGCTACCACTGCCTCTCGGCCTCCGACACGGGGGTCTTTCTGCAAGCCTGCGACGTTCACGCTCGTTCGAGCACCGAGATCTAGGTGTCGTGAGCGCCCGGCGTAGCCGTCGCTGTTCACGTCACTCGGCGGTAGATTCCGGGTCGAAAACGTAGTGCGGGGAGCGCGCGTCCGCCGAACCACGGAGTGGTATTCAGCTGATATTACCGGAATAATATTCCGGTAGTCCATGGGTTTTATCGGGTAGAACCAAACGTAGCTTGCCGGTGCTCAGAGGCACGGCCCGGGCGGCCATCCGGTTCGACCGGATGCCCTATCGACGACCCAGACGAACGCGCTTATCACTTCTCGCACGCAATCACGGCCCATGGAAACCACGACGGAGAGCACGTTCCGCGTGCTCGGTGCAGCGCCCGAGCGCGACGACGCGCTCCTGTTGCTCGACCGCGCCGACCACGAACCCGTCAGCGTCGCCGCGGCCGGCTACGACGGCGACCTCGCGGACGACGTCGACGGGCTCCGTCCGGGCTACCTCGTGGATGCGACGCTAGCGTGGAACGACGGCGACGCCCGCTTCACGGACGTCGACGTCCGGAAGCGAACGCTACTGACGTACGCCGACGCGGTCACGGGGCTGTTCGAAGCCGCGCTCGACACGATGGAGCAGGCCCACCAGGAGGGCGCGGGCGTCCATGGCCGACCGACGTTCAGTACGGACGGCGAACCCAACGGCGCCGTCTACGTGTTCGCCGAACAACCCGGTGAGCGCGACGTCTTCGACGAGATTCGGACGGGCGCGCTCCCGCTCGAACCCCTCGTCGACAGGCTCGACGAGGAAGCCGACTGCGAGCACGAGATTTTCGTCTTCCGTCCGCTCGAACACGACTTTGTCGTCGTCTACCTCGTCCTGCGCAGGGAATCTGTGCTCGCGGACACGGTCCGGGACACCTACGACTGTCCCCGTCCCTCGGAGGCGTAGGTCCGTCCAGGTGCGGGACGGATTGACATTACAGTCGTCGTTTGAGTCTCCTCACATTTTATCGGCTATCGTCGTGATAGACCGCACACGGTCCATCGCGGGGGCGCTCCCTCCACTTGCCCTCCAGCGACAGCGTCCCCGGGACCGAGCAAACACATGAACACGCGAACAATCGTCGCCCTGACACTGGCCGCGATGCTGGTCGTTCCAGCCGCCGGTGTCGCAGCGAACACGCAGTCGCAGAGCCCGGTAACCGACGTCGACCCGTCGCTGAGCCAGGAAGACCCCGGCGACTCGGAGCGCAACTACACGCGCCTCTACGTCGACGACCAGTACCAGAACCTCCGCCTCCAGCCCGGCGAGAGCGAAACGATTACTATCACCGTCGAGAACGGCGAGGACGAGGCCGTCGACCTGTCCCCGCACCTCTTCGTGCCGCCGCGCGGGGACCGGCCCATCGACGAGGAGTGGGTGACAATCGAGACCGACGACCTCGAACTCGACGCCGGCGAAACCCGGGAGTTCAACGTCACAGTCGACGTCCCGGAGGACGTCGCCATCAACCGCTACGGTGGCGCGGTGGCGCTGACGGACGAGACAATCTCCTACCCGGGTCGGCCCGCCCAGCCGGTCAACGGCGTCTCCCTGAGCGTCGAAGTCTGGCAGGAGCCGACCGTGCGCGTCGTCTCGGACACGTACGTCCACTCGCAGGTCCAGGCCGGCGACTCCTTCACCCGCGAGATCGTGGTCGAGAACACCGGCGACGAGGCCGTCCCCGTGAACCCGGAACTCGCGACGGACGACCGCTACCGGCCGTACGACGACCGGAACACGCTCGACCGCTCGTGGGTCTCCTTCGACGCCCCGAACGAGATTCCCGCCGGCGAGAAAGCGACCGTGGCGGTCACCGTCTCGCCGCCCGGTGACGCCGACCGCGGCGACTACCGCGCCGAAGTCGACCTCGGCCTGAAGGACCCTGCGCGGTCCGAGCGCTCCTCGCACTGGCAGCGCGTGAACGTCCGCTTCCAGGTGTGGACACAGCCCGAGGACCCCTTCGAGACCTCCTTCGACGTCAGCGAGGACACTGAGGACGTCACGCTCGAACTGGCCGCTGGCCGCTACGGCGCCGGCAGCGCGAACGCCGACTTCGACGTGACGTTCGTCGCACCCGACGGCGAGACCATCGACGCCGAGCGCGTCAGCGTCACGAACAGTGGGTCCGTCAATCTCGGCGAAACCCGCCGCGCGACGACAGACGACGGCACGTACGCGTCCGGCGGCGAGCGCCAGACGTTCGAGTACCGCCTCGAAGATCCCGATGCAGGCTCGTGGACGGTGGAGATAATGCCGGAGAACGCGATGCAGTTCTCCTACGACATCGTCCGCAACGAGTCCGGCTGACAGCGGCGCTGTCGCTCGGCCGCCACGCGACCTCATTTTTCGCGACCGCGAACCTGCGAGTAGCGGTGCGCGTTCGCGTCAGTCGGACGTCGTGAGCCGAATCAGGTCCGCGAGCGTCTCGTTGACCGGGGCGTCCACGCCGTGGTCGCTGGCGCGCCGCGCGAGTTCGCCGTTCAGCGACTCGATTTCCGTGCTCCGGCCGCGTTCGACGTCCTGGCGCATCGACGACCGGTTGGTCGCCGTCCGCTCGGCGACCGCCAGGGTCCGCTCTACGATGTCCTCCGGCACGTCCACGCCGCTAGCGTGGGCGATTTCGGCGCCCTCCTCGACGGCACGACGGAGCAGACGCTGTCCACCTGGCTCCTCGGCGAGCGCGCCGTTCGGCACGCCCGCGAGCGCCGTCGGGGCGTTGATGCCGGCGTTCACGAGAACCTTCGTCCAGACGGCGCGCTGGGGGTGGTCCGTGACCGTCGTCTCGACGCCCGCGCCTGTGAGGAGGTCAGCGATGGCGTGGACGCGCGGGTCGTTGTCGGCGAAGTAGCGGCCGATGGTCGTTTCACCCCTCCCGGCGTGTCGGACGTGCCCGGGCGCTTCGCGGACTGCGCCGTGGCTCGTCGTCCCGACGATGACGCGCTCGTCTGGGACGTAGTCGGCTACCGTCTCGGCGTTCCCCAGGCCGTTCTGGAGCGTCAACACGTCGCCCCCGTCGAGGTAGGGAGCGACGCCCGTTATCGCCTCCTCCGTGTCGTAGCTCTTCACGCAGACGACGAGCAGGTCAGCGTCGGCGACGGCCGACTCGTCCGTCGCGACCGCCACCGGAACGCACTCCTCGGTGCCGTCCGGGTGCGTCATGCGGAGTCCGTCCCGCCGAATCTGGCGCGTGTGCTCGTCGTCGCGGCCGAGCAGCGTCACTGCGACGCCGTCGGCGGTTTGACTCTCGGGCGCTGTCCAGTCTGTCGCCGCGAGCGACCCGCCCACCAGCGACCCCATCGATCCCGCGCCCAGTACTACGACGCGCATGCTCGCCGCTACGGCGTCTGCCAGTAAAGTCCCGGGGGCCGCTTCGGTCGGTCGCCGGCTCGCGGCAATCCTTTTGTAGCCGCCACGCTTCTCGGCGAGACATGGACGAGCGAGACCGGCGCGGTCAACTCCTGCTCGTGGCAGCGCTCGGTCTCGCCGTCGCGTTCGTCGTGCTCGCGCTCGTCTTGAACGCGGTCGTCTTCACGGAGAACCTCGCGACGCGCAACCACGGCCAGACGGACAGCGTCGTCGCCTACGAGCGCGCCGCCGAGGCCGACGTCGGCGGTCTCCTCGCGCAGACGAACCGCCACAACAACTCCGACTACGACGCACTCGCGGCGACCCTCACGGCGAACGTCGAAACGTGGGACGCGAACGCGTCGGTGCTGGCGGCGGGCAGCGGCCAGGTGACTCAGACGACTGTCGCCAGCGTCGCGAACGGGACGCGGGTCGTCCAGTCGGCCCGGCGGACCTTCTCGAACGCGACCGGCGCGGACGACTGGACTGCCGCCACGGGCGTCGACGCGACGCGGCGGTTCCACGTGGTCGCCGAACCGACGACCGCGGACGCCCTGACGCTGAACGTCTCGAACGGGACGACGGCGTGGCGCGTGCGCGTCGTCGAGAACACGTCGAACCCCGGGTTCACGGACGTGGACGTACGCAACGAGAGCGGCGCCGTGCTCGCGGCGACGACCGTCGAATCGAACGCGGCCGCGCTGGACCTGACCGAGGGCTCCGTGAACGGGAGCGCGGTCGATGGCTGGCAGTTCGCCGAGGGCGTCGGAAGCGGCTACGACGTGCGCGTCGAGAACGGCGGTGCAGCCGAGGGCCGGTACGTGTTCGTCGTCGACCGGGAGCGACCGGACTTGCTCGCTGCGCTTCCGAGTGACACGTACCACGACCCGGGCACTGGTGACGAACCCACGACGACGCCGGCACTGTACCAGGCGACTGTGAACGTGACCGTGCAGGACTCGCGAGTGACCTACGAGACGAGCGTGGCCGTGTCGCCGGAGTCCGCGCCCGTCCCTATCGTTCGCGTCGACGACGCGACGTAGCGGCCAGTTCAATTCACTCGGTTCCGAGTGGCAAAGTATGCGCTCGTGCCCGACGTTCAAACCCCTGGGACTCGTGGGGCGTGGTATGGACTTGCACGGGCGGGGCGTGCGGGAGGACGTCCGCGAACTCGGCGAGAGTCTCGGCGACGCGGTGCGCTCACACGAACAGCCAGCGACGTACCAGGCGGTCGAAACCGCCCGGACCGCCGCAATCGACTACCGACGTGGCGATGGCGACGACCGAGCAGCGCTCCGGAGCCTCGTGGAACGCGCGGACCCCGCGGACTGCGAGAACCTCGCCCGGGCGTTCACGGGCTACTTCGAACTCGTGAACCTCGCTGAGGAACGCGAACGCGTCCGCGAACTCCGCCGCGACGAGGCCGCGGAAACGCTCTCCGATGGCATCCGTGGCGCGGTCGTCGACCTCGCCGACGCGGACGCGACCGCTGCGGACGTCGCCGACGTGCTCGCGGACGTGCGCGTCGTCCCGACGTTCACCGCCCATCCCACGGAAGCCCGCCGGAAGACCGTCAAAGCGCACCTGAACCGCGTCCGCGACCTGCTGGCCGGCCTGGACCAGCGTCGCCTCACCCCGCGCGAACGCCACCGGAAGTGGCGGCGCGTCGAGGCCACCATCGACGCGCTGTGGAACACCCGGCGCGTCCGCGACCGACAGCCGACGCCGTTCGACGAAGCGCGCGACGTCCAGTGGTACCTCGCGAACGCGGTCTACGACGTCGTCCCCGACGTCTACAGTGAACTCACCGACGCCCTCGCCGAGCACTACGACGACCCGCCGGCGGTTCCGAGCGTGCTGTCGTTCCGCTCGTGGGCGGGGTCGGACCGCGACGGCAACCCCTACGTCACCGTCGACACCACCGAAGAGGTGCTCGAGCGCCAGCGCCGCCTCGTCACCGACCGGTACGTCGACGACCTCGAGGGCCTGCTCGGCGCGCTCACGACGGACGGCACGCGCACCGACACCGCGGCGATCGACGCGTTTCTCGCCGCGGCCGCCGAGCAGTCCCCGCGAATCGTGGCGGCGGCAGCCGACCGCTACCCGACGGAGCCGTTCCGCCAGGCGGTCGCCGTCGTCCAGGAGCGCGTCGACCGCGTGACCGACGTTCGGCCCGGCGGCTACGAGCACGCCGACGAACTGCTCGCGGACGTCCGCACGATCCAGGACGCGCTCGGGGACGCGGGTCTCGACCGAGTCGCCGGCGAGTACGTCGCCCCGCTGGCCCGCCGCGTCGAGACGTTCGGCCTCCACCTCGCCGCACTCGACCTCCGCGACCACCGCGAGAAACACACGCACGCGGTCGGTGAGGCTCTCGCCAGGGAAGACGTCGACTACGGCGGCATGGACGAGGCCGACCGTGTCGCCTTCCTCACGGACGCCATCCTGCAATCCGAGTCGGTCGTCGACCTGACCGACGAGGAGGGCCTCGACGACGAGACGACGCGCGTGCTCGGGCGGTTCGACGCGCTCGCCGACTGGCACCGCGAGTACGGTCCGGCGGCCATCGACGCGTACTGCATCAGCATGACCGAACAGCCGAGCCACGTCCTGGAGGTCGTCTTCCTCGCCGACCAGGCCGGCGTCGTCTCCCTCCCGGACCACGCCGGCATCGACGTCGTCCCGCTCCTGGAGACGCGGTCGGCGCTCTCGAACGCCCGCGACATCCTCGGAACGCTGTTCGAGAACGAGGCCTACGGCGCGCTCGTCGACGCCCGCGGCGGCACCCAGGAAGTGATGCTCGGCTACTCGGACTCCAACAAGGAGAACGGCTTCCTCGCGGCGAACTGGCAACTCGACCGCGCGCAGCGCCGCCTCGCAGCCATCTGCGACGACCACGGCGTCGACGTCCGGTTCTTCCACGGGCGCGGCGGCTCAATCTCCCGGGGCGGTGGCCCGATGAACGAAGCCCTGCTCGCGCTCCCCAAATCGACTGTGACCGGGGACGTGAAGTTCACGCAGCAGGGCGAGTCGATCGCGGAGACGTACGGCAACCCCCGGATCGCGCAGCGGGAACTCGAACAGATGGTGAACGCCCAGATTCGCGCGAGACACGCCACAGTGACCGAACCCGACCAGGACGTCCCCGCGGAGTGGGTGGACGCGATGGACACGATGGCCGGCGCAGCCCACGAGGCGTACCGCGACCTGCTCGACACCGACGGTTTCGTCTCGTACTTCGAAACCGTCACTCCAATCGACGTCGTCGGCGACCTCAACCTCGGTTCTCGGCCCGCGTCCCGGTCCGGCGACCGCGCCGTCGAGGACCTGCGCGCCATCCCGTGGGTGTTCTCGTGGACGCAGACCCGCTGCATCCTCCCGGGATGGTACGGCCTCGGAACTGGCCTCGCGGCCGTCGACGACGACGCGTTGCTCCGGACGATGTACGACAGGTGGCCGTTTTTCAGCACGACCATCGACAACGCGGCCCTCGCACTCGCGCGAAGTGAACCGGAAATCGCCGCGGAGTACGCCGACCTCGCTCCCGACGACCTCCGCGAGCGCTTCTACCCGCGCATCGACGGCGAGTACGAGCGCGCCGTCGACGCCGTCCTCGGCGTCACGGGCCGCGACGACCTCGTCGACCGCGGGTGGCTCCGCGAGAGCCTCGACCGCCGCAACCCCTACGTCGACCCCCTGAACTTCCTGCAGGTCGAGCTGCTCGGCCGCAACCATCGCAGTGACGCCGCCGAACGCGCGCTCCGCCTCACCGTGATGGGCGTCGCCGCGGGCATGCAGAACACGGGGTAGGCTGTCCCGACTTTCCCCGGCAAACGGCCGCAGTCAGCACCCTTAACCGAGTCACGCGTCTCCGAACAGTCAAATGCCGCCAGCCATCCGCACCGACGACCTCGTCAAGGAGTACGGGGACGTCCGGGCGCTCGACGGCCTCTCGCTGTCCGTCCCCGAGGGCTCGTTCTTCGGCCTGCTCGGGCCCAACGGCGCGGGGAAGACGACGTTCATCAACACGCTCGTCGGCCTCGTCCGGAAGACCAGTGGAACCGCCGAAGTCTTCGGCCACGACGTCGAGGACGACTACCGGGACGCCCGGGACGCCATCGGCCTCGCGCCCCAGGAGTTCAACGTCGACCGCTTCTTCCCCATCCGGGAAGTCCTCATGCACAAGGCCGGCTACCACGGGGTTCCGGAAGACGAGGCCGCCCACCGCGCCGCCGAAGCGCTGGAGACGGTCGGCCTCGGCGGGAAGGCCGAGACGCGCTTCGACTGGCTCTCCGGCGGGATGAAGCGCCGGTTCATGCTCGCGCGGGCGATGGTCACCGACCCCGAACTCCTCATCCTCGACGAACCCACCGCGGGGGTGGACGTGGAACTCCGCCACGACCTCTGGGACGTCATCCGCGACCTCAACGACGACGGCACCACGATTCTGCTCACCACGCACTACATCGAGGAGGCCGAACGCCTCTGCGACCAGGTCGCCATCATCGACTCCGGCCGGAAAGTCACCGTCGCGACGCCCGACGACCTCACCGAACGCGGTACCGACCTCGTCACGCTCACGCTCGACGCGGCCCCCGCTGGAACGCCCGAGATCGCCGCAGACGGCATCGACAGCGTCGCCGTCGACGGCGCCACCGTGACGCTGCGAGCGAACAGCGGAAGCGAAGCCGTTCCGGTCGCCGTCAGGCAACTTGAGGCCGCCGGCCACCGCGTCCACGACGTGGACGTCTCCCGGACCAGCCTCGAGGACGTGTTCGTCGACATCACCCGCACGGGCGGCGACGCGACGGACGGCAGCGAAGGCGCCGTGGACGCTGACACCGGGGATGACGCGGATGCGGACTCTCCGGAGGTGACACTGTGAGCGTCGTCTCGCGGGGGCTGCAGTCACTGACCCGACGTGAGATTCTGCGGTTCGTGCGGCGGCCGTACAACACGTTCCTCCCGCCGCTCATCACGAACATCCTCTACTTCAGCGTCTTCGGCGTCATCCTCGGCGACCGCATCAGCGACATCGGGGGCGTCCCCTACATCCAGTTCATCCTCCCGGGCCTCGTCGTGCTCGGCGCGGTGTCGAACGCCTTCGAGAACGCGTCGTTCTCTATCTTCCACGGCCGGTGGAACGAGTACATCCACGAGGCGCTGACGAGTCCGCTGGCGTACTGGGAGATGGTGGTCGCCTACGTCGTCTCCTCGGCGCTCCGCGGAATCCTCATCGGTATCCTCATCGCGGGCATCGGCGCGGTGTTCACGCCCGTTCGGACGCTCGCGAACCCGTTCTACGCCGTAGCGTTCCTCGGCGTCATCACCACGCTGTTCGCCGCGTTCGGCGTCATCGGCGGCCTCGTCGCGGAGGACTTCGACCACCTCACCGTCCTCAATCAGTTCATCCTCCGGCCGCTCGTGTTCTTCGGCGGCGTGTTCTACTCGCTGGACGCGCTGTCGGGCGTCGCGCGCACCGCGAGCTATCTCAATCCGATGGTGTACATGGTCAACGGCGTGCGCTACGGCGTCATCGGCGTCTCCGACATCCAGCCGGACACCTCGCTGGTGGTGCTGTCCGGACTCACCGTTGCCGTGCTCGTCGTCGACGTCTGGCTGTTCAAGCGGGGCTACGGGCTGACGGACTGACCACGACCGGAAACGGGGAGTGCACGACGATGCGTTCGCGGACTGACTCCGGGCGGCGGGATTTTTGCCACGGGAGGCAGTCGCCACTGGTATGTCGTCTGTCAGCGACCGCACCTTCGCCGCGACCACGGCGGGCCTCGGGATCCTCGCACTCCTCCACGCAGTACTGACGTGGCCGCCAGCGGCCGTCGCCGCGTTCTTCGCGGGTGGGGCAGCCATCGCGTTCGTCGCCGAAGCCGTCGTCATCAATCTCGGGTTGCTGGAGCACCACGCTGGACGGAAGCTGCTCGGCGTCCCGCTGTACGTCCTGTTCGGCTGGGTCGGGGCGGTGTACGTGCCGTTCCGCATCGCGCTGCTCGTCACCGACGGGTGGCTCGCCGTCGCGCTCGGCGCGGTCCTCGCGACGGCGTACGACGCGCTCGTCGACAATCGGGGCGTCGAGGACGGCCGCTGGACGTACACGGACGACCTCCCCGGGCCACGCCACGGGCAGGTTCCATGGTGGAACTACGCCGGATGGCTCGCAATCAGTACTGTGACTGCCGGCCTCGCGACGCTGTTCCTGTAATCGAAACGACTACATTCGGTCTCCGTGACACCCCGACGATGCCGTCCCCTGTCAGCGAGGGTGAGGACGTTCGCATCGGCGTGCTCGCACTCGTCGAACGCGACGACCGCGTCCTCTTCGAACGCCGCACCGCCGACGAAGAAGCCAGCCAGTACTGGGGGTTGCTCGCGGGCGGAAAGCGCGCGGACGAGTCCACCGTTACGGCCGCGAAACGCGAAGTGCGCGAAGAGACCGGCCTGACGTTCCACCCCGAGCGCGTCGTCGGTCTGTTCGACCACGAGAGCCACTACGGAACCGGGACGACCTGGACCGTCGTCGCGCTCGCCGGCCCCGCAGACGGCGACCCGGACCCCGACCACGAACCCGGGAAACGCGACCGCCTCTCGTGGTTCAGCCTCGACGACCCGCCGACCCCGCTGCATCCCACGACCGAACTGTTCTTCGACGCTCGCGGCGCGGACGCGCTCCACCCGGAGCTATAGGCCGTTGTCGGAGCTGGAGGGCTGCTGCGGAAACTACAGAGAGAACGCCGTTTTCAGACCGTCAGCAGTCGGTCGCCCGTTTCAGGCCGACAACAGCACTGTGTCCCCGTCCGATTCGACGGAGACGTCGTAGCCGAACTCCTCGAGGATGGTGATGTTCGTCTCGAGGTGCGTCGTCACTTCGGACGCGCGGAGTTCGCCGCCCGCAATCGCGACGAACGGGAGGAGTTGGTCGGCCAGTTGTTCGTCGACGGCGGCGTCGCCGTCCTCGAACGCCTCGAACGCCTCGACGGCGTTCTCGCCGACGGTCTCGGGGTCCACGCCCATCTCGCCGAGTTCCGCGAACCCGGCGCGGCTGTGCTCGTACTCCGCCGCGAGCACGAACGCGGACCCGTTGCAGTCGGCTTCCGCGTACTCGACTTCGACGTCGGCGTCCTCGGGCGCCGCCTCGGCCTGTCGTTCGGCGACCTCGTCGTCGGCCATGGACTCCTCGGCGACGGAGTACGCGGTCAGCGACTCGCGGTCGCCGCGCTCCGTGATGTCTATCGACTCCAGGGTCGACGGCTCGATTGTCAGCTCCGCCTTGCCGCCACCGCGCGGGTAGAACCCGCGTCGCGACAGCGTCACGTCCGCGTCCAGGCCGTGTTCCTGCACGACGGGGAGTTTCACGTGGCGGAAGTAGTCGAACGGCGGCGCCCACTTCGCGTCGGTGCCGCCCTCCAGGCGTGCCGTGAACGGCTCCTCCAGCGCGACGGCGACCGGCAGCAGGGCGTCGAAGACCAGCGGCACGCTGCCGGCGGTCCCGACTTCCACGGAGACGCTGCCGCCGACGACGAGGTCTTCTTCGGTCTCGTCCTCGCCGATGTCCTCTCCGGGTTCGAACGTGAACGACTCCGAGCCGACTTCCACGCCGCCCGTCTCGGCGTTGCAGACCGCGGCGACTGTCTCGATGGCCGCGCAGTGCTGGGCCTGCAGCCCCGGGTTCGCGCGAGCGCGCCGGACGTGGCGCATCCGGAACGGTTCGCCTGTAACTGCGGACAGCGCGAGGGCCGTGCGGACCAGCTGGCCGCCGCCCTCACCCCCGTCGAGAATGTTCATACTGGTACGAGTAGGGCATAGGGGAAAAGGGATTCGTAACCGCTTTGAGCCGCCACAGTTACTACGTTCGCCGTTCCAGTGTCGGGTATGGCCGGCGAGGACTTCGACGAGCGCGCGTGGCGGGACCGACTCACCGACCACCGCGAACAGAAAGACGAGTTTCTCGCTGAGCACCCGCAGTCCCCGATTCCGCCGGAGTCCCGCGACGAGTTCGACGGCCTCGTCTACTTCGACCCGGACCCGGAGTACCGCGTGGTCTCACGGTTCAGCCGCGCGCAGTCACCGGGGACGGTGGACCTGGAGACGACGCGCGGGCCGCCCGCCGAGTACGACCGCGTCGCGGTCTTCGGCTTCGAACTGGACGGCGACCACCACACGCTCGAAGCGTACCGCATCCAGGGCGAGGACACCCTGTTCGTGCCGTTCGCCGACCCGACGAACGGCGACGAGACGTACCACCGAGGCCGCTACCTCGACGTCGACGCCCAGGACGCGGAGTCCGGTGACGACGTCGTCCTCGACTTCAACCTCGCGTACAATCCCTTCTGCGCGTACGCGGACACGTTCTCGTGTGCGCTCCCCCCCGAGGAGAATCACCTCGACGTCCCCATTCGGGCCGGCGAGCGGGCTCTCGAGTAGTACGCGCGAATCCCGGCACCTGTGCCGCGTTCGTGAGCGACGAACTCGGAACCGTCGGCTGCGTACTGAGAATCACCAGTCTCCGAACCGTCGACTGCGAACGGAGAATCACCAGTCTCCGAACCGTCGGCTGCGAACGGAGAATCAACAGACAGTGTGCCGTCGGCTGGGGACCCTGGCTAGAACGGTGTGTGCCGTCGGCAATGAACGGTGAAACGAGAGATACAGTGCTGCAGACCGCGAGTGCGTCAGTGGGCCGAGATCAGGCCGCGACTTCGGTCGCTTCCAGGAGCTCCTGGTAGCGGTTCCGGATGGTGACTTCGCTGACGTCCGTGACGTCGCTGACCTCGCTCTGGGTCACCTTGTGGTTGGTGAGCAGGCTGGCGGCGTAGATCGCTGCGGCGGCGAGGCCGACCGGCGACTTGCCGCTGGTGACGCCGTCCTCCTTGGCGTTGTCCAGGAGTTCGCGAGCGCGGCGCTCGACCTCGTCCGGGAGGTCGAGTTCCGAGGCGAACCGCGGGACGTAGCTGGCGGGGTCGGCGGGCGCGACTTCCAGGCCGAGTTCGCGGACGATGTAGCGGTACGTGCGCTTGAACTCCATCGCGTCGATGCGGCTGACGTTCGCTACCTCGTCGATGGACCGCGGCGTCTGCATCTGGCGTGCGGAGGCGTACAGCGCGCTCGTCGCGACGCCCTCGATGCTGCGGCCGGGCAGCAGGTCCTCGCTGAGCGCGCGGCGGTAGATGACCGAGGCTGTCTCGCGGACTTCCTTCGGGAGGCCGAGCGCCGAGGCCATCCGCTCGATCTCGCCGAGCGCCTGCTTGAGGTTGCGCTCCTTGCTGTTGCGGGTGCGGAAGCGCTCGTTCCACTTGCGGAGGCGCTGCATCTTCTGGCGCTGGTTCGAGGACAGCGAGTTCCCGTACGCGTCCTTGTCCTGCCAGCCGATGTTCGTCGACAGCCCCTTGTCGTGCATCATGTTCGTGGTCGGGGCGCCGACGCGGGACTTCTGGTCCTTCTCGGCGGAGTCGAACGCACGCCACTCCGGCCCGCGGTCGATGCCGTCCTCCTCGATCACGAGGCCGCAGTCGGCGCAGACGGTCTCGCCGTGTTCCTCGTCGTTGACGACGCGCCCGCTGCACTCGGGGCACGTCAGGCTTTCGTCGTTGCTCGTCTCTACCTCGGATTCCGACTCGGTCTCGCGTCGATCACTGGAGTACGTTCGAAGTTTGGTGTCACTCATGTTGGGTGTGGGTGCCGTCCGAGAGCGCTACACGGGGCTCCGGGGGTGGCTCGTTGTAATCAATTGTAACAGCGATAAGTACTTAAACCTTTCGCGGTTGTGCGCATCTTTGACACACTCTTATCTGCCGGTAGACGCTGATACGGGCGAAAATAGCCGACTTTTGGGGCGTCCTAATTATTCGGCAGCGATAACCGGAGGACAACGAAAGGAATATAATGGTTTTGGTGGCCTGTAATGGCGACTTCCGTCACCACCAGGACCGAAATTTCAGGGTATAGGGCCACTGGAGAAACCTTTAACTTCACAGGTTATCGTTGTTCATCGGACGACATCTCTCGCCATGACCGACGAAGGGGAACGCGTGCTCGTCGTGGACGACGACGAGGCGCTCACGGACGTGTACGCTGCGTGGCTGTCCGAGCGGTACGACGTCGAGACGGCCACTAACGGCGAAGCCGCATTGAACAACCTCGGCGAGGACGTCGACGTCGTCCTGCTGGACCGCCGAATGCCCGGACTGTCCGGCGAGGAGGTACTCGACCGCATCCGTCGCGCCGAGTACGACTGCCGCGTGGCGATGGTGACCGGCGTCCGTCCGAACACTGACGTCGTCGAACTGGGCTTCGACGAATACCTCATCAAGCCCGTCGACCAGAACGAGCTCCAGGAGGTCGTGGACAAGCTCCTCGACAGGCTGGCCTACGACGACCACCTCCAGGAACTGTACGCGCTGACCTCGAAGCGTGCACTCCTCGAGGCCGAGGCCGAACAGGGAAACGTGGAACTCGGAGATGCCTACGAGGAGCTGGTCGAACGCATCCAGGAACTGCGCGAACGCATCGACTCGACGATGAACGACTTCGGACACGACGACTTCCGGGTCGCGTTCCGTGACCTCACGGGGAAGAACACGGGAAGCGACTGAACCGATGCCGCCCACAGACTCACTCGTCGTCGCCGTCACGCGTGCCGTCGAGCGTGCCGACACCGTCTCGGACGTCCGGCACAGCGCCTGTGAGGCAGCCGTCGACGCCGGCTACGCGTTCGCCTGCTTCAGCGGCCGCGATGACGTGTTCGTCACCGCTACTGCGCCGGACGTCGACCCGCCGGACGCGTCGGACGCCGTACCGACATTCCGGACCGCTACGAGCACGAGTCCAGGAGACGAGTCAGGCGCGGGTGGCGCACCATCTGCGCCACGACCGGGGAACAGCGGCGAGAACCGGGGTGACGACGAAGAACGCTCCGCGGCGGAGGCAAGCGACCCTGGCGCTCACCGACCGGCTGACGCCGCTCGCGACCAGCCGACGGACGCCGACAGCGGCCAGCCGACGGACGCCGACAGCGACCGACCGGCGGATGCGGACCGGGACCCGGCGACAGATGCGGAACGCGACCAGTCGACGGACGGCGGCACCCCGACGGCCGTCGAATCGTCGCCGTCACCACAGGTGACGTGTATGGCACGCGACGACGGCTACACAGTGACCGTGCCGGTCGTCGACGGGGGCGAACAGTACGGCACACTCGCACTGGGCGCGGACGAACGGCCGGAGACCAGCGGGGACAGTGACGTGCTCGCGGCAGTCGGCTCGGTCGTCGGCCAAGCGCTCGCGCACCAGGAAGCGGCCGCGGACCGGGACAGCCTCAGGGAGACGCTGCGGACGGAACGCCGCCAGTTCGAGAAACTCCACAGCGTCGCCGCGGCGATGGTCAGTTGCGAGGAGGAGACCAGCATCTACCACCTCGCCATCGACGCCGCCGAGAACATCCTGGAGTTCGACATCTGCGGCATCGACGTCGTCGAGGACGGCTACTTCGTCCCGAAAGCCACCTCCACGGGGATGGAGCCCGACGATTCGGTGCGCATCCCCACTGACGAGGGCATTGCTGGGGAGAGCTACCAGGAGAACCGGGCCGTCATCGTCGACGACGTCAGCGACCACCCGAAGGCGGACCCCGCGAACCCGGAGTACAGCTCAGTGCTGAGCGTTCCGATCGAGGGCGTCGGCCTCTTCCAGGCCGGCGCGACGGACCGGGAAGCGTTCTCCGCGACCGACGCGGAACTCGCGGAACTCCTGATGGCGCACGTGTCCGCGACGCTCCAGCGCCTGCGCTCGGACGAGGCCCTCCGGGAGAGCGAGCAGAAGTACCGCACGCTCATCGAACAGAGCCACGACGCCGTCGTGATTCTCCGGGACTCCGGCTTCGAGTTCGTGAACCAGCGAGCGACCAGCCTCTTCGACAGGGACCGCGAGACGCTCCTGGACGCGGACGCGTGCTCGCTGCTCCACCCCGGCGACCGAACGGAAATCGAAGCCGTCGCCGAGGACCTGACGGCCGAAGCGGGCCGCCAGCAGACCTTCGAGGGACGGATTCGTCGGCCGAACGGGGACGTCCGGTTCTGTGAGTTCTCCGCAACCAGCATCCGGTACGACGACGGGCTGGCCGTGCTCGGGTCGATCCGCGACATCACGGAACGCAAGGAACGGGAGCGCGACCTCGAGCGCCAGAACGAGCGCCTCGAGGAGTTCGCCAGCGTGGTCAGCCACGACCTCCGCAGCCCCATCAACGTCGCGCGCGGCAGCGTGGACCTCGCGACGACGACTGCCGACCTGAGCCACCTCGAACGAGCAGCCGACGCCCTCGACAGGATGGAGGCACTCGTCGAGGACATCCTCCAGTTGGCGCGCAAGGGCCAGCTCGTCGACGACACGGAGCGCGTGGCACTCGACGATGTCGCCAGCGACGCGTGGCTGTCCGTCGACGCGCCCGACGCCACGCTCTCCGTGGAGACGGACGTGGCCGTCGAGGCCGACGAGACGCGGCTTCGCGAGTTGTTCGAGAACCTGTTCCGGAACGCAGTCGAACACGGTTCGACGACCCCTCGTTCACAGGCTCACGAGGACGCCGTAGAGCACGGTTCGGCGGACTCTGACTCGCAGTCTCACGAGGGCGCCGCAGAGCAAGGCGACGACGAAGCGGACGGCAGCGACGTGGCTATCAGGGTGGAGTTGCTGGACGACGGGTTCGCCGTCGAGGACAACGGGACCGGGCTGCCAGCAGGCAGCCACGAGGAGGTCTTCGACCGCGGGTTTACGTCCGCCGAGGACGGCACTGGGTTCGGCCTCGCCATCGTCGAGAGCATCGCTGACGCGCACGGCTGGTCCGTCACGGCAGTCCCGCCGCCAACTGACACCGAGGACGACGCGGCGCAAAAACCCGGGCGCGGCGCACGCTTCGAGATAACTGGCTGTTCCCCTGACTAGGGCAACACTTACGGCGTATCGGGTCCCGTGTCAGTATACCTAGTGATGAGCCCTGGGCGTGATTTGCGGACTGTTCTCGCCGTCGACGACCTCCCCGACTACCTGGCGCTCTACGAGTACCAGCTCGGCGAGGACTACGACGTGCGAACCGCCGGGAACGGCGACACCGCCCTCGAGATAGTCAGTGACGACGTTGACGTCGTGTTACTGGACCGCGACATGCCCGGCACGAACGGTGACGACGTCCTCGCGCGCATCCGGGATGCGGGCTACGACTGCCGAGTCGCGATGGTGACCGCGGACGAACCCGACGAGGACGTCTTCGACCTCGGGTACGACGCCACCCTCACGAAGCCGTTCTCGGAGTCCGAGCTCACTGCGGTCGTCGAACGCCTGCTCAGAATCGCGGACTACGTCGACGCTATCAGGGACTTCCACGAAGCCTGCGAGCGCCGCGCGAAACGGCGCACGGGGCACCCAGACGGCAACGAGAACGCCGGCATCGACGACCGCATCACGGAGCACCGCGAGCGCGTCGACGCGATTGCCGCCGAGTTCGACGACGAGGACTATCGCGTCGTGTTCCGTGACCTCGAGGACGCACCCTGAGGCCGGCGGCGGCTCGCACCCGCTTCAGGTTTCCTCGAGGGAGTTCGCGATGTCTGCGAGGCTCGAAGTCGGCGGTTCGTACGCCTCGTAGGTCGCCGACTCCCCGGGCGCTCGAATCCCGTACTGGAAGCCGGCCGCGACGACGTCGACGTGAACTGACCGGCCGACCTCGAGGTCCCGGTCGTCCACCCACGCCCCGAACGCGTCGGTCGCACTCCCGGGGTCCCGTGCGAGCGACGGCGTCGCGTACGCGCCGCGGATCACGGGCTGTCCATCCGCGTTCCGGTGGAGTTGCGAGTGGTTCTGGGAGCCGTCGACGACCACGCGCACTACCTCTCCGGCCGGGAAGTCGTCGGCGGCGTCCGCCGGGAGCCTGAGTTCCAGGCGTCGCGTCCCACCGGCGCGCGCCAGCGTCCCCGTCACAGTCGGGACCGTGTCGTCGGTGACCGTTTCGCTCATGGACGGGTGTTCGACCGGCCACGTAAAGTCCAGTCGGTCACGAGCTGCTGCGGCGGCGACGCCGAACCTCACCGACGAACTTGATGACACCGCCGAGGATGGCGGTACAGATTGCGGACATGATTGTGAACCAGATGCCGATTGAGACGATCTGTTTGAGGGCCGGGTTGGGGGCGGCGTGACGCAGCACCAGTCCGACGCCGAGTGCAACGGCAAAGAACGTGGTCGCCTGTAGCGCGACCCCGTACCTCTCGGCGAGCCGAAACGCGCCCTCGGCCGCCGCTCTGAACTGCGAGTCAGCGGCGGTATCGTGCGACGAATCGTGTCGAACCATGCTTCATCGGGTCGCGTGTGGCCGCTGTCGGAAGAGGATTGGGTCGAGTTTCGGCCGGCGGAAACCCAACAAACTGTAGGCGAGCGGCCGCCAGCGACCCCCGCTCACTGACTACGCCGCTGCACCACCTGAACCCGGGAATTTTTCGGCGCTCAATTCGCGTGCGAAAAACTCGCGTGTAAACGTTCTAATACCGTCGTCGTCTCGCCCCGCTCGAAGCTTCCTCCGGACCCGGACCCGGTCTCTTCCCTCCTCGTATCCGTCCCAAGCGCCGTCTCCTGCACCCGCTCGGCACCCGCTCGCTCTGCCTTCTGTCGCTCTCATCGAGGCCAGTGGCGGAACGATTCGTTTTTGGTCCCGCCATCCGAATCCCCAGCCATGGACGCGCCGACGCCGACTCCGACGCAGTCTGCAGACGGCAGCCGGAAGCGCGCGTTTCTCGCCGTCCTCCCGTTTGTCCTGCTCGGCCTCGCGGACGTCGTCCTGTTGCTGTTCTGGGGGCTGAACCCGCTGTGGGGGTTCGTCATCCTCCCGCCGATCCTGTTCATCAGCGTCATCGGCTGGATCGCGTTCCGGACCGGCTTCGTCCGCGACCTCGGTATCTCCGAGGAAGCGTAGCGAGCCGAGGCTGCGAGGCAGTCAGTTTCGACACGTAACCTCCGCACAGGAGTGGCTGCGGTGAATCCCGCGCGAGGACAGCAGAAACCCTTATGCCCGAGCTCTGACAGGACACTGTATGGGCATCGTCGCCGCCTCCGTGTACGCCCTCCTGGGCGTCGCGCTCCTCGCGGCGGGAGTGGCGCTTCGCTCCCGGGAGTCGATGGACGACGTCCCCCTGTACGACCCGGCATCGGCGACGGACCCGGTCGCGCTCGCACGCACCGTCGGCCTGTCTCTCGTCGCTTTCGGCGTCAGCACGCTGGCGTTCGCGGCCGTCGAAGCCGTCGACCGCACGGACGTGGTGGTCGTAGCCGGCTACGGCGTGCTCGTCCTCACCATCGCGCTCCTGACGGCGACCCGCACGCGAACGTACGAGACGTCGTAACGAATAGCCGACGGAACGCACGTCCTCTCGTCGGACGCGCTCCCAGGTCGTGCTACGGTTCGACGCGCTCCCCGTCGATGTACGTCGCTTCGACCCGGCGAACTGCCGAGATGTCCGACAGCGGGTCGTCGGCGAGCACGGCGAAGTCACCGCGATTCCCGTCCTCGAGGGTCCCGAGATCGTTCCGCGGGAGCGTGCGTGCGGCGCCCCGCGTACCCGCCTGGAGGGCTTCCATCTCCGAGAGCCCGATTTCGTTCACGAGTAACTCCATCTCCAGGGCGTTCTCGCCGTGGGGAACCAGTTCGGGGCCCATGAAGTCCGTTCCCGTGCCGATGGACACGTCCGCCTCGTACGCGCGCTCGACCGCCTGGATGTGGGCGTCCCGCGCCGCCCGGGCTTTCCGCAGCCCCCACTCTGGGACGCCGTGCTCGTCGCCGCGGTCAGTAATGCGGAACATGATCGCAAGCGTCGGCACGAACGTCCCGCCGCAGTCCTTCAGGAGGTCGATGCACTTGCTGTCCATCTGGAACCCGTGCTCGATGGTCGTGGCGCCGTTCCGCAGCGCCGCCTTGATGCCCGCAGTTCCCTGTGCGTGCGCCGCGACCTCGAGGCCGGCCCTGTCGGCTTCGGTCGTCACCGCACGTATCTCGTCGTCCGTGAACTGGCGGACGTCGGGGGAGTCCCGTTCGCTCAACACGCCGCCGGTCGTCATGATCTTGAGGCAGTCCGCGCCGTCCCGCACGCGCTTGCGGGCCTCTCGCCGGCACTCGTCGACGCCGTCTGCGAGCGTCGACAGCGGCGTGCCGTCCGTGACCCACTCGTAGGGGAGGTCGTGGACGTCCCCGTGACCGCCCGTCTGGGAGATGGCCGGCCCGCTCGTGAACACGCGCGGCCCCGCAATTTCGTCCTCTTCGAGGGCCGCCCGGAGACCGAGGCCGACCGAACTCCCGAGGTCGCGGACGCTCGTGAACCCGGCGCTCGCCAGCGACCGCAGGTCCGCGGTGGCGCGGGCAGCGGCCAGTGAGTCCGGCGTCGTCGTCCAGTCCGCGACGTCCATCGACCGGGCGCCCTGCAGGTGGACGTGGGCGTCGACGAACCCGGGAACGATGGTCCGGTCGGGGAACTCGACGTGCTCGGCGTCCGGCGGCGCCTCGGTGGACTCCCGCGGGCCGACAGCGGCGACAGTGCCGTCGTCGTCGACGACCAGGCGTGCGTCCCGGATGGCCTCGTCGCGCCGCCCGTCGACGACTCGTGCTGCATCGAACACTCGCATAGCTGGTCGTTCACACCCAACGACGAAAGGGTTGCCCTCGGTTCGCTCCGCTTCTGTGGAATCGTACTCCTGTCAGACGGAGCACTCCGGCGCCCCGATGGCCGACAGCGCCTCGTCGACGACACCGCTGTCGTACGTCCAGAACCCGAAGAAGACGCCGTCGTCGTCCTCCTGGGCGAGCAGCGCGGACGCCTGCATCGCGTCGCCGCCGCCGTCGTAGATGACGAACCACGACGTCGCCGCGTCCGGAATCGAGGCGCCGTGGAACGTCACGTCCGCCGGCACGTCGACTGGTTCGTCCGGCAGCCCGTAGACGTGGACGTCGAGGTCCGTCGCCGCGAGTTTGGCGTACGCGTCGCGCTCGTTGGCGAAGTTCGTCGCTCGCTGGAAGCCCGCGTACAGCCGGCCCTCGCCTGCGCGCCACGCGCGGTCCTCGATCTCCCGGGACGCGTCGAGCATCTGTCGACGGTTGTAGGACGTGAACGTCGTGCGGTCGAGGTGCGCCAGCAGCCGGCTGTAGGGCGCTGGTTCGCCGACGCCCCGGACGCTCCCGTCGGTCAGCGCGCGGAGCGCGTCGATGCCGACGGCCGTCAGGAACTCGCCGTCGTGGGCCAGGACGCCGTGTTCGGGTTCGGGGCCCGCGTCGACTTCCTCGATGGCGACGTTCTGGGACGCGAAGTACTCCCGGAGCTCCGGGACGATGTTCGTTCCCGGGGACGTGTACACCGTCAGCGTCTTCTCGCGCCCCCGCACCGTCTCGACGACCTTCCGGAGGCTCATTGTCCGGACCTTTTGGCCGGGCGCGTAAATGCGTTCGGTCGGCCCGGGTCGCCGGTCCGGTCCGCTCCACGACATTTAAGTTGGCAGCCTGTGCCCCGTGGTACATGGAGCGAGCTATCGCAGTCGTCGAAGCCTCCGACTCCGCGAAAGACCTCGTCCACGAAGCCGGCGAACTCGCCGCCGGCGTGGACGCGGAACTGATCCTGGTCCACGTCACAACCGACGAGGAGTACGCCGACCGCCGCGAGTCGATGATGAGCATCCCGAGTATCGACGTGAACTACACCGTCGACGAAGCGCTCGACGGCGCCGAGAAGTTCGCGAAAGACATCGGCCGAGACGTCCTCGAGGGCGTCGACGTCGAGTACGAGTCCGTCGGCCGCCTCGGCGAGAAGGGCGACGAGATTCTCGCGCTCGCCGAGGAGCGCGACGCCGACCATATCTTCGTCGCGGGCCGGAAGCGCTCGCCGACCGGCAAAGCCATCTTCGGCGACGTCACCCAGCGCATCATCCTCGAATTCGACGGCGCCGTCACCGTCGTCACGACGTAACCCCGACTGACGCGAAGTTCGTTCTTCCGCCCCGTAGTCCCCCTCACCGACCGCACGACCTGCCATCGGACGCGGTTGTTGGCGAAGTTCCGCTAAACGTGGTCGTCCGGGTCGTGTTCTGCCCGCATCCGGGAGGCTTCCTCGGCGTACCACTCGCGTTCGTCCGGGTCTTCGACAGCACCGAGGTTGTCCGGGTCGGCGTCGATGGCGGCTTCCGTCGGTCGGTCGTCGCTGAAGCTCGTGAGCGCCCGCTCCTTCCGGAGGTACCGCTTACCGTCCGGTGTCGCGTACACGAGGATGATGAGGTTCTGCTCGTCGTCGGAGTACGTGCGCTCGACCAGCCAGACGCGTACGTCGTCCTCGGCCATACGTTCGTTCGGTGTGCCACGGACAAAAGCCCTCCCGCTGGGGGCGTCGCTACCAGGGAAGCGGACCCGCCGACCCCCTCGGTATTGTCCTCCTCGTACAAAACCATTAAATCGGTCGGCGGCCTACCGGCGTGCATGAGCGACGAAACCATCGAGGACATCAAGGAACGCAAGAAGGCCGAACTGCTGGAACAGGCCGAGGAACCGGACGCGCCCGAGGAACCGATCGAAATCCGGGGCCACGACCACCTCGAGGAGGTGCTCTCGGACCACGGCACTGTCCTCCTGGACTTCTACGCGGACTGGTGCGGTCCCTGCCAGATGATGGAGCCGGCCGTCGAACGACTCGCCGCGGACGACGACGTCGTCGTCGCGGAGATCGACGTCGACGCCCACCAGGGACTCGCCCAGGCGTGGGGCGTCCAGGGAATGCCGACGCTCGTCGTCGCGAACGACGGCGAGGAAGCGAACCGCGCAGTCGGTGCGCGGAGTTACGACGGCCTCCGGCAGCTCGTCGCCTAAGGCGACGTCCGGACCGCCCTGTAGCCGGTCGCGGCTTCTAGTGATACGAACCACCGCGAGCGACGCGTCTTCCGGTAGGACGCGAGCGGCGGGGAGTTCTCCTTCCAGTCGGACGTTCGCCCGGGCCGTCTCCAGCCATCCGTCCGTTCGGGCCGTCTTCAGCCAGTCGTCCGTTCCGGCCACCTACAGCCAGTCGTCGGGCTTCGTGTCGTAGTCGATCTCGTCCGCCGCGAGGTGCTCGACCTCCGCCCACGACAGCTCCCTGCGCTCGATCGACTCGCCGTCGTACCGGAGCGCCAGCCCGAACTCCTCAGGTTCAGGTTCGCGGTCGTTTCGCTGCGCGCGCTTGCGCTCGGCATCGCTCACGCGCTTGGAGATCGTGTGCAAGACGACCGGCCGGCCCCACAGCTCGAAGACGTGCTCCAGGGTGGCCTCCGCGTCGGCGTGGTCGAGCATCACGCCGTTGTACTCGTGGCCGAGCAGGAGTTCGCCGCGGTTCTCGTAGTTCGCGTCGTACACCGCGATGGTCGGCTTCCCGAGGTTCGTGAACCGCAACAGGAGCTTCTTCTTGACGTCCGCGGCGTCCGTGCTGCTCGCGCGGAAGTCCCCGCGCGTCTGGCTGTACTCGTACGCGAAGTAGTCGTTCGCGTCGACGAACTCCTGTGTGAGGAACTCGTCGACGAACGTCACGTCGTTGTGGCTCTCCCGCACCTCGAACATGCGGTCCCAGCCCGCAGTGTATTCGACGTCCGCTAGCGCGTCCGCAACGGACGCGTACCGGTCGTCCTCGAAGAGGTAGCGGCTCGTCGCCTCCAGCTCGGACCGGGAGACGGACGCGAGGAACCCTTGGAACTGCGGTTTCGTCAGCGAGAAGTGGCGGCGCGCCAGCCCATCGTAGCGCAACACCTTCCACGGGTACTGGTCCACGTCGACGTCGCCGTCGCGGGCCGCCGCCAGCGCCTCGCGGTCCACGTACTCGTCCGGGAGGTCCGCGACCTCGTCCAGCGACGCCGCGGACACGGAGTCGAGTGCCTGCGGCGGTGCCAGCACTCCGATGGCCTTCTCGAAGTCGACGGCGTCGTGGAAGTTCCGCCACGTCACGCCCTGCACCCTGAGCAGGCGCTCGACGACCTCGCGGCGGTTCGTGCGGTTCTCCACGTACTCCCAGAGCTCCTTCCCGAGCTTGTAGGGGTTGAACCCCGGGCTGTTCAGCACGCGGGCCTGGTGGTCGGCGTAGTCCAGGAACTCGGTCTCGTCGGCGAACGCCTCCTCGCCCATCATCATCGACTCCCAGTACGCGGCCCACCCCTCGTTCATCACCTTCGTCGTGCGCTGGGGCGCGAAGTAGTACGCCTCCCTGCGCAGCATCTCGATGAGCTGTCGCTGCCAGTCCTCGAAGTCGACGGCCTTCTCGGCGTCCTCGTCGTACGCCTGGCCGTACTCCCGGAGGAACGCCAGCACGTCGTACTCCGGGTCCGGCGGGAACGACGTCTCGTCGTCGTCGCCGAGCGCCGCCACCCAGTCCTCGTCGAACACCTCCGCCCGAACCTCGTCGCTGACGCCGAGGCCGTCGAGCGTGTCCGCGAGCGCCTCGGGTTCCTGCCCGCCGTCGTCCCGGTCGAACGCGCGCCGGTACTCGATGTTGTCCTCGATTGTCAGGACCGTGTCCACGAACCGCTCGACGGCCTCTCGGTCGATTTCGGGGTCCGAGAGGAACGACTCCACGCGGTCCGCGTGTCGCTCCAGTATCGCCGCAGCGTTCGGGCCGTCGTCGCCCCGGAACAGCCCGAACCACTGGTTGTTGGCGAAGAAGTCCGCGTGCGCTTCCACGTGCGTGATGACGGCCTTCTGGTCGGCGCGGTCGTTGGACACCTGCAGGAACGCGTTCGCGGGGTTGTCGTTGTTCACGATCTCGAACGCCTTCCCGCCGAGGAACTGGCGCTGCTTGCGCTGTTGCTCGTACTTCATCCCCCACCGCCAGTGCGGGTACCGCGTCTGGAAGCCGTCGTACGCGATGAGTTCGTTCATCTCGTCGTGGTCGACCACCCAGTACTGGACGTCGTAGGGATCGAGGCCGAGTTTCCGAGCCAGTGCAGACGCCTCCGTGGCGGGGTCGGTGAGACGCTCGGCCGTCCGTCGTTTGTCGATGTCAGTCTTCATCTTCGGTGGTGAGGATGGTTTCGATGGCGTCGAGGACGTCGCTCTCGCCGGTGACCGTGGTCACGGCGACCTGGTCGCTGTCGTCGAACTCGCTGCGGAGCTGTCCGGCGTGCGTGCCGCCGCCGGCGCTGCCGCCGGGCTGGGTTTCGACGTACGCGTGGAGGTTCGCGTCGATGGCACGCATCAGCGGGATGACGTTGTCCTCGGTGTCGCCCCGCGTGTTCTCGCCGTCCCCCGCGGCGAACACGTAGCGGTTCCACTCGCTGAACGGATACTCCCCGAGGACCTCATCGGCGAGTTCGTACGCCGACGAGATGCGGGTGCCGCCGCCGGACTGGATGCCGAAGAAGTCGTGGCGCTCCACGACCCAGGCCTCGGCGTCGTGGGCGATGTACACGAAGTCCGCGCGGTCGTACTTGCCCGTGAGGTACCAGTCCAGGGGCGTGAACGTGCGCTCGACGAGTTCGCGCTTGTCCGCCCGCATCGACCCGGAGACGTCCCGGATGTTCACGACGACGACGTTGCGCTGGCGCTTCTCCTCGATTTCGGGGTGGCGGAACTGCTCGTCCTCGCGGCGCAGCGGCACCCGGCCGGCGCCGCCGTGCTGGAGTCGTACGTTGGTCGGCTCCCGGTCGCACTCGGCTTCCATCTCGTCGATGGACGCCCAGCGTTCGCGGTCCTCGAGGTCGCGGGCGCGGTCCTCCAGCCACGCTTTCGACACCGGGATGTTGTCAGCGCGCGCCCACTGGAAGGCCTCCGCAGTCCCCCAGCCGTCCACGCGCAGCGCTTCCGTGACGTAGGACTCGTCGAAGTCCATCGCGACCTTCCGCTTCAACCCCTGCTTGTAGAGGTGGTCGAAGTCCAGCGTGCTGCGCGGCCCGCGGCGCGCGGTGTCGTTGAACGCGCCCTCGATCTCCTCGACGACCTTCTTGCCTTTCGGGTCGAGGTCGAGGCCGAGCCGGTCGTCCAGTTCCGCCGCGAACTCCTCTGGGTCCATCTCGTAGTACTCGTGCTCGCCGCCCTCCTCGCCGGCCTCGTCGCCGTCCCCGTCGCCGTCGGCCTCCTCCGGGTCGCCGACCTGGTCGCCGGGTTCGGCGTCGCCCTGTCCGACGCCACCGCGGTCGAGGCGGTCGTACTGGAACTCCGGCAGGTCGACGATCTTGATCGGGACGCGGACCGAGTCCGCGTCGCTGCCGCCGAGGTCGCCGTACTGGATGAACTCCTCGAGGTCCTGGCGGCGCTGTTCGCCGACCTCGCGGTACCGTTCGAGGTCCTCTCTCAGTCCCATCTGTGGCTCACCTCCGAGACCACGGTCCGCGTCGCGAGTTCGGCGCTCGCCGGCGAGTAGCCGCGGTCCGCGGTCAGGAACTCGATTGCCTGTGCTTTCAGCTCGGCCGTCTCCGTGTCCTCCGGCGGGTCCGGCCACTGCGCGGGGTCGAAATCCGGATGCACGCGCTCGACGTCGTCCCAGTCGTTGCCCGCGAGCACGTCCTGGAGCACCGGCACCGACGTGAGGTCGACGTCTCTGGCCCGGAACTCGTCGTCACGCTGCTGCCAGGCGTGACGCGTGACCGCCGTCATCACGGCGTCATCGCGGAAGTTCCGGACGGCGTCCCCGGGTTCGTTCCCGCGGTAGTGGGCGTCGTCGAAACGTCCCAGCGTCTCCGTCTCGAAGACCTTCATCGCGAGGGCGTCCGGGGGCACGCGCTCGCCGCGGTCGTTCGTCACTGTGTCGTCGGTCGCCCACGCGTGGACGTGCTCGACGTACTGCTTGACTTCCGCCTCGGTGGCGCCCTGGTCGGCGAGCAGCGCCGCCAGGACGTCGTCCTCCTGCTGGTCGTGGACGTAGTCCTTGACGGGCACGAGGCGGTCGACGAACTCGGACCGCTCGGCGTCCGAGAACACCGGCGCCTCGGCGAGCCCGTCGACCATCGCGTCCAGCACGTCGCCGGGCGTGACGACGTGCTCGACGGCCAGGTCCGGGTGCGAGCGGTCGGCGTCCGCGTGCAGGAGGTCCGCGAGGACGTCCCGGGTGTACGTCACGGGGATGCCGTTCTGGCCGTCCGCGTCGCTCTCGAAGTCGAACTCGTCGGCCTCGCGGCGGTTCTCCCCGCTCCCGACGAACCCCTGGTCGAACAGCAGCGCCTTCTCGACGACGTCGAGGCCGTCGGGCGCGCCGTCGAACCGGGAGACGACGCTGTACAGCGCCGCCGCCTGGATGGCGTGCGGCGCGAGCTCGCGCTCGACGACGCCGTTCTGGTCCCTGACGGCGACGGTCACCGGCGAGCGGACGCGGTCGGCGAGCACCTCGGGGTCCGTCTCGGTCCACACCTCGGTGGTGTTCGTGAGCTCGCGGTGCAGCAACTGGACCTCCAGCTGGAGGTTCACGAGGTAGTCGAAGCGGTGTTTCGACAGCCGCCGCTTCAGCGCCTTCAGCGGGTCGAACCCCTGGCGGTCGTCGTGCTGGTTCAGCTGGGCTTCCAGGTCCAGATTCGAGATGACGACCAGCTGCGTGTCCAGGTCCATCCCGATGCCCTTGTCGAGTTTCACGCGGCGCTCGTCGGGGACGTTCAGCAGCTTCCGGAGCAGGTCGGCGTGCTGGCTGGCGTCCTCGACGACCGTCAGGCAGCCGTTGCCCTGGCTGAGCACGCCGTCGTAGCTGAACGCCTGCGGATTCTTCCGGCCCCGGGAGTCCAGGTCCGCGAGCAGCCCCGGCACCCACGACCCGACCAGGCGTTCCTTCGGGCTGCCGGCGTCCTCGGAGTGCAACACGCCAATGCCTCGACCGCGGTCCACGACGTAGTTCTTCACGCGGAGGTGTTTGCGGTCCGTGATGGCGCCGAAGAGGTCGCTGCGCCCCTCCCGGCGGTAGGCCTCCTCGAGGATGTCGTAGGCTTCCTTGCTGAACGGATCGAGGTCCGAATCCACGCGCACCTGCTCGGTCTCCTCGCGGTCCTCGTTGAGGGCCGCCAGCAGGTCGCGGCGGACGTCCGCCGGGAACACCGCCAGCGGGTTCACCTGGACGGGGCTCTCGTACCAGTCGCGCTCCCGCTCGGTGCGTTCCCCGTAGGTCAAGCCGCCGCGCTCCTGGACGCTCGAGACGTTCCACTCGACGGTGTACCGGCGGCCCTCGGGCGTCTTCGAGAACTCCCGCAGGCCGTTCACGAGACACCGCTTCAGCTCGGACTTCCCGGTTGCCGTCGGGCCCGCGAACCAGAGGATGGTCTCGGCCTTCCCGCGGCCGGCCGCGATGGCGCGCAGGTCGTCGACGAACGCGTTCAGCGTCGCCGTGTTCCCGAGGACGGCGTGCTCGCCGTCGTTGTGCGGGTCGTCGAAGAACCGGTAGCGCTGTAGCTCCTCGCCGCCCTCGACGACGGTCCGCGTGCCCTCGCTCTCGATGGCCGCCAGCAGGTACCGGCTCGCGGACGCGGCCGCCAGCGGCTGCTCGAAGACGTGGTCGACGTATTCAGCGAGGCTCATCGGCTCGTCGTAGGCGTCCCGGAGCGACCGGTTCGCCGACGTGACGAAGTCGCTCACGACTCCAGTTCGGCTTTCGCCACCTCGGCGCCGGCGAACTCCAGGACTTCCCGCGCGCCCGCCTCCGAGTAGCCGCGGTCGACCAGCGCGGCCACCCAGTCGTTGTCCTCCTCGTCGAACTCGGCGTTCGACACGAGCGCCGAGAAGTTGATGTTGTGCTTCTTGTCCTCCCAGAGCTTCCGCTCGAGGGCGCGGCGGAGGCGGTCGTTGTCCTGGGGGTCGAACGGCTCGCCCTCGCGGGCGCGCCGGCTCACCCAGTTCGACACCTCCTGCCGGAAGTCGTCTTTCCGGTCCTCAGGGATGCCGAGCTGTTCCTCGACCGCCCGCAGGAACGTCTCGTCTGGCTCCTGCTCGCGGCCGGTCAGGTCGTCGGCGACGGTGTCGTCGTCGATGTACGCCATCACGTGGTCCATGTACTTCTCGCCCTGCTGGCGGATCTCGTCGAGGTCGTAGGCGAGCGCGTGCCGGACGTCCTCGATGGCGCGCTCCTTGTACTCCTCGCGCACGAGTTCGAGGAGCCGCTGGTAGTCGTCGACGTCCTCCTCCGCGATGGAGCCGTGCTGGCCGACGTTCTCCTCCAGCCGGTTGAACACCGTCAGCGGCGACAGGAACCCGCGGTCGCGGTCCATCGACTCCATGATGGCGGCCGCGATTTCGTCGCCGATGAAGCGCGGGCTGACGCCGGACATGCCCTCCTGTTCACCGGAGTCGGCGGCTTCCTCGCGGAGTTTCTCGGGGTCGACGTCGTCGACTTCGTCGAGTTCCCCGTTGTACGCCTTGGCCTTCTCGAGGAGGCCGACGTTGTCGGCGTCGGGGTCGCGGATACGCGTCAGCACGCCGAACAAGCCCGCCATCGTCAAGGTGTGTGGTTCGACGTGGATGTCCGGCACGTCCGCGTTCCCGAGGAGTTTCTGGTAGATGTCGGCCTCGTGCTCGTACTCCAGGACGTACGGGAAGTCCACGCGCTTCGTGCGGTCGTTGAACGCCTCCATCTTCTCGTCGGCGCGCTTGTCCCGGTACTCGGGCATGTTCGTCCGGCCGACGATGACCTGGTCGATGTCGATGCGTGGGTTGTTCTTCGGCTTGATCGTCTGCTCCTGGGTCGCGTGCAGGAAGTCGTAGAGGAACTCCCGCTGGAGTTTGAGCAGTTCCTCCCCGGAGAAGATGCCGCGGTTCGCGTTACAGAACGCGCCCGCGTAGTCGAACGCCCGCGGGTCGCTCTCGCCGTAGACGGCGAGTTTCGAGTAGTTGACGTCGCCGGTGAGTTCGGTCTCGTCCTGGTTCTTCTTGTCCTTCGGTTCGAACGTCTCGATGGCGTGGCGCCGGTTCTCGCTGGCGACGAGGCGGATCACTTCGACGTGGTCGGAGAGCACGGCCTGCAGGTCGTCGTCGTAGTGCGCGAGCAGTTCGTCCATGTAGAACTCGCTTTCGGGGTCCAGCGACTGCTCGTTGCGCAGCGAGTACGGGGCCTCGAGTTCCTCGTTGAGGTCGTCGATGACCTGCTGGCGTTGCTTCTGGGGCAGCAACACCAGGGGGTCCTGGTGCATTGGTGAGACGACGGTGTCGTCGTTGGGGTCCTGGTCGTCGATGACCGAGCAGAGGTTCGTCCAGCGGAACGTGTACAGCCGTCCGTCGTCCGTCTGCGTGTAGTCCTCGTAGTAGCGGCGGACCTGTCGGTCGACGTCGGACTTCCCGGAGCCGACGGGACCGAGCAGGAGGATGATTCGCTTCTCCGGCCCGAGTCCGCGGGCGCCGCTCTTGACCTTGTTCACGAACTCGTGGATGGCTTCGTGCACTTCGCGGCCGAAGAAGGTGTTTGCACCCTCGCCGAGCGGGTCCTCGGATGCGAGTTTGTACTCTACGACGCCGTCCTCGGTATTCGACCCGTAGTAGTCGAACATGTCCGCGAGACGCTGGTGGGCGTTTCGCGCGATTTTCGGGTCGTCGTACAGGCTCTCGAGGTACCAGTCGAACCCGTGTGCGTCGCGGAGGTCCGACGGCACCGATTGCTGGTACTGGTCGCTGAGGCGGTCGAGGGTTTCCGTCATGTTGGGTTGTGCTTTTGGCCGTGTGTCGTACCCGGGGGCGGGGCGGCAACTCGGCACGATGACGGGGGCTCAGCGTCGGCCGGGTACTGCACCGGCACTACTAATTGAGTGGGGTTTGGTAACGTATAACTATTCCGCCCGCCGTGGCACGGTTCCGTCAAAAACCGACCCCTTCGGGTCGGCCCACGATTGACTGACGGAACGCCGACGACAGTCCGGTCGCACCACCTACTCGTCTGGTGCAGTCCGACCCGCGCGTGAACGCGAAGTAAACGCCATTCGACCGGGGGAGTCGCGGTACCGAATCGCGATGCGACCGATGCGGTCACGGTACCGCGTCGACGCCCGGAGCCGACCGGTGCGGTCACAGTACCACGTCGACGCTCCGAGGGTGTCCGCGGTGACAGTTTCGCTGCTGTCGCCCACCGCGCGGTCCTCCGCCGACGTGGTTCAGCGCCCGCAGCCACCGCGGTAGGAGAATCGGTGGCGCTGTTCGCGAGGGCGTCGACGCCGCGAACCGCTCCGAGGGGCTGGTCGTCTTGTCGCGAGTCGCTTCGGCCGCAAGCATCCACGCCGTCGGTCCGGCCGCATGCATCCAGGCAGTCGGTCATTCGTTCCCGGGGAATCCGTCGTCTCGGTCGTTCGTCTCGTCTGGCGGGTCGACACCTGGCGGGAGGTCGGACGGGAGCGCGACGACGTTCGCGCGACCGATCTTGATCTTCACAACCTCGCCGTCCGCCTCCATCTCCGAGAGGGCGCGACTGGTCTTCGCCTTCGACCACTCCGTCTGCTCGACGATGGCCGACTGCTGCATCCGCCCGTCGTTCTCCTCGAGGAGGTTCACCACGACGTCCTCGTCGGAGAGGAACTCCGGTGGAACGTCGTCAGGCGGCGCTCCGGACGCAGTCGTGTCGTCGGCCTCACTGTGCGCGGCGTCGACCTCCGCTGCGTCGGCCTCTGTGGTGTCTGCGGCCGTCGCTGCACTTGCGGTCGCGTCGTCCGGGTCTGTCGAACTGTCCCCGGTCGGGAGTCGCTGCCGGAGCGCAGCCAACGAGACCCGGTCAGTGTGGTATGTGGCGACGGCGACGATGACGACGATGGCCACTGTACCCAGCACCTGGGGGAGCCACGCCCACAGGCCACCCGACTGTTCGGCCCGAACCTCGGCGAGGTCGTTCTGGCCGTCGTCGTCCGTGTCGGGATCCGTCGGGTCGGTCCCGTACTTGTCGACTTCCTCGCCGTCGTCGAGGCCGTCGCCGTCGGTGTCCGCTTTGTTCGGGTTGGTCTCGTAGCGGTTGACTTCCTCGCCGTCGTTGAGCCCGTCACCGTCCGTATCCTGTTTTGCCGGGTCGGTGCCGTACTCGTTGACCTCCTCGCCGTCTTCGAGGCCGTCCCCGTCCGTGTTGGGGTTCGTCGGATCCGTTTCGTACGTGTTCACCTCCAGGCTGTCGGACAGACCGTCCTCGTCGGTGTCAGATTTCACCGGGTCGGAGTCGTACTCCTCGACCTCCGCGCCGTCGTCGAGACCGTCTCCGTCCGTGTCGGGGTTCGTCGGGTCCGTCTGGTACGTATTGACCTCCTCCTCGTCTTCGAGACCGTCGCCGTCTGTGTCCGCCTCGTTGGGGTTAGTTCCGACGTCGAGTTCGCGAGCGTCCGCGAGGCCGTCACCGTCGGAATCGGCCTCCGTCGGGTCGGTGCCGTACTCGTTGACCTCTGCGCCGTCATCGAGGCCGTCGCCGTCCGTGTCGGGGTCCGCCGGGTCTGTTCCGTACGTATCGACCTCCATGCCGTCGGAGAGCGTGTCGTTGTCGGTGTCGGCGACGTCGAGCCGCGTCCCCGCGTCGACCTCCTGCTGGTTCGACAATCCGTCGTCGTCGAAGTCGCCGTCCCGTTCGACGACGGTGGCGTTGAACGGCGCCGACACGTGCACCTGCCCGTCGCTCTCCGACCGGAACTCCACTGTGAGCTCCTGTTCGCCCGTCAGATTCTGCGGCCACTCCGAGACGGCCAGGGCGACCGTGGCGGTTTCGTTCGCCTGGACGTCGACCGGCTCGCACGCGAGTTCTTGCGTGCCGTCGGCGTCGGCTGGCTGCGAGACGAGACACACCGATCCGGAGGTCTCGTTCGTGTCCGTAGCGACTGTGGCCTCAAACTGGTGGTCCGCCGACCGCCACAGCAGCAACGACTCGCCCTCGTCTCGGATGTCGCCGTCGCCGACGTACTCGACGCTGGTGACCTCGGGCGGACCGGGTGCCGTGGTTCCCAGTCCCGTACCGACCATGCTCACGAGCAGAATGCTTGCGACGAGGCACGCCCACCCACGAGAGTTCATCGACGGGCCACCGGCTGGAGAGTTTCGGACGAGGGGCTAGTTCGCATCAACGCTCTCGGAGAGCCTACGCGGTGCGCATTCGTTATTATTCGTTCCGTAATCGAGGTAGGCCGCGTTACCGATCCTGTAAGCCGACAGTAATCGTGTTCTCCGGATGGTGGTCGGCTCGTCGCGGGGCGCTCCTGTACGTCGGTTTAGGCTGTCTGTAGTGGTCCGACTCTGCGTCTCTGCGCGCCCGCAATTTCGGCGCGGCTGTCGACGTCTCGCACCGGGTCGCTGTCCACGGCGCGTCAGTCGTCCTCGAGCCGTTCGGTTCCCCGTGAAACGGTCGAAACGGTTCGAACGAATTCTGGCGTCTGACGGAACGAACGGAACGATTTCCCGTTTTTACAGTCCTCCTCCCCCTCGCAACGAGTGCGGACATGAAATGGACACCATCGAAGAAACCGCTCGCCGCAGTGTTCGTCGTGGGGCTCCTGCTTGTCGCCGGATGCGCCGGCCCGGGCGGGGGCGGCGACACCGGCGCCGAGAACGAGACAGACACTGGCGGAGTCGAGACAACTGACGGCGGTATCGGCGACGATACCACCGAGGACGGGACAGAGTCCGACGACGGAATGGGCAACGAGACGACTGACGGAGTGACCGGTAACGAGACGACTGACGGAGTGACAGGCAACGAGACGACGGACGGAGTGACAGGCAACGAGACGACGGACGGAGTGACGGGCAACGAGACGACTGACGGCGAGACCGAGGACAACGCGACTGACGGCGAAACGGATACCGAGACGACTGACGACGGTGCCGGTACCGAGACCACGGCCTGACTGGGGCAGTTACCCGCGACTCAATCTGTCATCCACGCGTGCGCGCCTCCCCGGCGGCTATTTTTGGAGCAGACGGACCGAACTGACACAGGGTCGCCCTCGGATGTCGTCTGTCTGGACAATAGCGTTATATGCTACCACGACCCACAGAAGAGCATGCACGAGGCAGCGTCCAGCCAACCAGCGTGGAGCCGGCCCGCCGACCCGACAATCCTCGAGTTCCTCGCGGAGCGCGACCCGGAGTACCCGGCGATCATCGCGAACCGCATCGGCATGCACGCGCCGTACGTCGAAACCCGCTGCGAGGAGCTCGCGGACCGCGGCCTCGTCGAACCCGTCTCGGGAGAGGTCGTCTATCGGCTCACCGACCGCGGCGAGCGCGCGCTGGACGCTGGAGCGCTGCCCGAGTGAACGCCCATATACGTCCCCACCACGAACACCACGACCATGAACCACGAGTCCTACCTCCGGGCCGTGGCCCTCCCGGAGTACGCCGACCAGGCGCCGGACGCCGCCGAACGCGGCGCGGCGCTCGTCGCTCGACCGCCCCACGCGACCGTCGACACGCAGACCGTCGAAGACCGCTACGTCTACCCCGTCCCCGAACGCGGCGAGGACGGCGCGTGCGGCGTCGGTCTCGCCGACGACCCCTACAACCTCGCGCAGATCTGTGGGCTCGAATACGACCCCGAGCGCCTCCGCGACCACCCGAACACCGCCCGTCTCGTCGCGCTCGACGAGACGGTGCGCCGCCTCGCCGAGGAGACGAACCCGGACTGGCTCGGCGTCTACCGTCGCGCGACGAACGCGGACGGCCAGGAAGTGCTCGTGAAAGAAGCCTACGCCGGCGAACACTCCCGCGCTGAGTTCCCGCTCAGGGAGTCGTTCGCCGAGCGCTCGAACAACGCCACCGTCGGGCGCACGGGCGAGGCCGTCCTCGTCGACGACGTCGACGACTACGACGGCCCGTACTACGAGTGCGACGACAGCGTGCAGAGCGAGTTCTGCTGCCCGGTCCTCGCGGGCAACGACGTGGTCGGCATCATCGACGCCGAAGCCCACGAACCCGACTTCTTCACGCCGGAACGCGTCTGCACTATCGCCGGAACCTGCGCTGGCCTCGCCGACTCCGACCTTCTCACGCCCCCGCGCGTGGAAGCCTGAGTCGGCACCCGAATAATCAGCACACGAACGTGATTTTCGGCCGTTGGCGGTCGCTCGTCGTCGCGGAGCCTGCAAGCGGCCACCGGGCTTAATACGATGTTGGCCCACGTTCAAACTAGACTATGGACGACCTCACCGGCTTCCAGCGCGACCTCCTCGTGGTGACCGCGGGCCTCGAGGAGCCCAATGGTCTCGACATCAAGGAGGAACTCGAACGGTACTACGAGTCCGACATCAACCACGGCCGCCTCTACCCCAACCTCGACGAACTCGTCGACAAGGGACTCGTGGAGAAGGGCCAACAGGACGAACGTACCAACGCCTACGAGGTGACGGCGCGCGGCGACCGAGAGTTACGCGCTCGACGCGAGTGGGAGAACCGCTACGTGCGGGAGGTTCTCGACGAACTCGACGACGAGCACGCGATTGCCGCCGACTGAATGGAGCTCACCGAAGCCGTCGAATCCCGCGGCGTCGTCTGCGCAGTCGGCGCCGGCGGGAAGAAGACACTGTTGTACACGCTCGCCCAGCACGTCGACCGCGCTGTGGTCACCGCGACCGTCCGGATTCCGATTTTCGACGAGCACGTCGCCGGCGTCGCCGTCACCGACGACCCCGCTGGCGTCGTCGGCGAGACGACGGCGTGGCCGGTCGGGGTCGTCCCGGAGCGCGAGCGCGAGGACCGCTACCGGGGCTACGACACCGAGCGCATCGCCGACCTGGCTGACGCAGACGCGGACGCTGTGCTCGTGAAAGCGGACGGCGCCCGCACCCGTCGCCTGAAGGCGCCCGGCGACCACGAGCCACAGATCCCCGACTGTGCGGACGTCGTCGTGCCGATTGCGAGCGTGCGCGCCGTCGGCGAACCGCTCACCGAGACCGTCGCCCACCGCCCGGAGCGCGTCGCCGAACTCACGGGCCGTTCGGTGGGCGAAGAGATTCGTCCGGCGGACGTCGCCACAGTGCTCGCCCACCCCGAAGGCGGCCGGAAGGACGCGCCGCCGGACGCCACAGTGATTCCGCTCCTGAACATGGCCGACGACGCTGCACTCGTGGAGACCGCAACCCAGATCGCTGCCGGCGTCCACGAGCGCGCGGACGTCCCGCGCGTGGTGGTCACCTCGCTGAAGGCCGAGGACCCCGTGAAAGCGGTCGTCTCTGACTGACGCCGAACTTCGAGCGGCCGAGCGGTCCGCCGACTCCCGGGCCCGCTCAGAACCGGCCAGCCGCGTCCTCGACCGCCTCCCGAGTGTTCAGGTTCTCGAACGTGGTGACGTCGCCGACTGCCGCGACGTCGGTCTCCCGCACGGCGACCCAGTCGAGGTCCTCCAGCGGCGCGAGAATCTTGCGGTCGCCGCGCTCGAGGGCGGCCTCGCAGGCGGCGGCCATCGCGTCCGCGCGGTAGACCGACTGCGTCGTCTGGTACCAGCCGTCGTCCATCTCGGGGACTGCTGCGTCGTGGCCGTCCGCGCGGTCGAACAGGAGGTCGACGACGGCCGGGTCGACGAACGGCATGTCGCAGGCGACCACGACGCCGTACTCGCCGCGCGCCTCGCGGAGGCCCGCAGCGATTCCGGCCATCGGGCCCTCGTCCGGCTCCGGGTCCAGGGCGACCCTGACAGGGTTGGGGTACTCGTCGAGGACGTCGAGGTGAGCGTCGCGCTGGTCGGCCCTGCAGTTCACCACGAGTTCGTCGGTGACGGCGTCGAGACTGTCGGCGACGCGGCGGAGCATCGGGGTGCCGGCGAGGTCCGCAAGCGCCTTGTCCCCGTCGCCGTACCGGGTCGAGCGGCCGCCCGCGAGTATGACTGCTGAGCGCACGAGGGCGTGTCGGTGCCCCACGCGCTTGAACGCTGTGGAGCGGCAACGCTTAACACGACGCGGCCGTTGGATTCGGCCATGACTGGCGACCACGTCGTCCGGGTCCGACTCGGGGAGGGGACCGTGACCCGTGAGCGGATTCCGGCGGCGTGGCGCGAGCGGTACGTCGGTGGAAAGGGGCTGGCCGCACGGTACTTGCTCGCGGACACGGAGGCGGGCGCGGACCCACTGGACGCGGACAACGCGCTGGTGTTCGCCGTCGGGCCGCTCACGGGTCGGGCGCCCGGCGAACCCCGGTTCGCGGTCGTCACGAAGTCGCCGCTCACGGACGCGTTCCTCGACTCCTACGCGGGCGGCGAGTTCGCCGCGAGACTCGCCGGCAGCCTCGACGACTGCCTGCTGGTGCTCGTGGAGGGCCAGCGCGAGACTCCGGGGGCGCTCGTCGTCGAGGACGGCGACGCGCACATCGAGGACGCTCCGGGGCTGGCGGGGCTCGACGCCGCCGAGGCTGCGGCAGAGTTCCCGGACGACGCGGTGGCGTGCGTGGGGCCGGCGGGCGAGCACGGCGTCCGGTTCGCCACGGTAGCGACCGACGGTGGCGCTCACCACGCGGGACGGGGCGGCGCCGGCGCAGTGATGGGTTCGAAAGGCCTCAAGGCCGTCGTCGCGCGCGGCGACGCCCCGGAGACGCCGCCCGAACTGGACGCCGCCACCGACGAGTTCGCGGACGCCGAAGTGGGGCGGTGGCAGGCCGCCAGCGAGACCCTCGAGTCGGTGGACTTCGCCGACGAGGTGGGCGCACTGCCGACCCGCGGCTGGCAGGCCGGCACGTTCGACGGTGCGTCCGACGTCGGCATCGAGGCCGTCCGGGAGGCCAGTGTCGGCCGGGAGCACCCGGACGACCCCGTTCCGGGCGGATTCAAAGTGCCCGACGGTGACACCGAGACGGTGCCGCGGGGCGCGACCCCGATCTCTCTCGGGGCGGGCCTGGGCATCAGTGACTTCGACGCCGTCGCGGAACTCGGCGGTCTCTGCGACCGCCTGGGCGTGGACGTCATCAGCGCCGGGAGCGCCGTCGCGTTCGCCGCACGGGCCAGCGAGCGCGGCGCCATCGACCGGACCGTCGACTTCGGCGACCCGGCGGCCGCTCGCGACCTCATCCGCGAAGTCGCGTTCCGGGAGACCGCGCTCGGGGACGCGCTCGCGGACGGCGTCGTCGCGGCCGCGGACCGCCTCGGCTGCGACCAGCTGATTCCCGCGGTGAAGGCGATGGAACTCCCGACGTACGACCCGCGCGCGGCGCCCGTGATGGCGCTCGCGTACGCGACCAGCGACCGGGGCGCGTGCCACCGGCGCGCCCGCCCGATAGAGGATGCCGCCGTGGCCGCCGAGGAATGGGACGACGAAGACCGCGTGCGTGCGGTGGTGCGCGAGCAGAACGCGCGCAGCGCCAGGTGGTGTCTGATTGCGGACGACTTCGCGGGCGAGGCGGCGCCCGAGCAGGGCGCCCAGTGGCTGCGGGCGGTCGGCGTCGACGTGACGGCCGAGGACATCGCCGCACTCGGTGAGCGCGTCTGGAACCTCGTGCGGCTGTACAACCTCCGCGAGGGTCACGAGCGCGTCGACGACGCGCTCCCGGACGCGATGACCGAACCGCTGCCGGACGGCCCGGCAGCGGGCGCCGCCCTGGAGCCAGGTCGATTCGAGGCGATGCTGGACGACTACTACGAGGCCCGCGGGTGGACCAGCGAGGGCGTTCCGGCCGACGAGACGCTGGCGCGGCTGGACCTGCACGAGGTGATACCATGACCGAGCGAATCGACCTGGACGACGTAGAGGTGGAGACCGACGACGGAGACGAGGGCAGCGACGGCGACTGGCTGTGGCGCGACGACGACGCCGACGACATCGACGGCGACCCGCCGAGTGCCGCGAGCGGGTCCGAGAGACCACCGACGCAGTCCGATGAAAGCCCTGGGCCCGGTTTGGAGACGGACAGCGAGGGTGGCGGCGATGCAGCGGGCGACGCCCAGGGGAACCGCATCCCGCACGTCCCGCGGGAGGGGTCGAGCAGCCCCGCGGGCATCCCGAAGGACCGCGGCGGTTCGGGCGGCGGCGCTGGGGCGTCCGCTGACCAGCCCAGTCGGAACGAGGCTGGCGGTCAGCGGGACGATGCGGAAGTGAGGACGACGGACGAAGCGAGTGCGGCGAGCGGTCCCCACGGCGGTGGCGTCGACGAGATGGCGACGGCGTACACCTACGAGGCCGTCCAGCGCCTCGCCGACCCGCGGCTCGCGCTCGGGGAGACCAACGAGTGGTCGGACTGGGTGGGCCTGGTCGGCGACGTGCCAGCGCACGCAATCAACGCGTTCCTGCGGGAGCACCAGCTCGACATCGACTTCTTCAACGGCTCCGGGGACGGCCCCGCGGAGCGACTCGCCGCCATCGACGAGCACTCGATGTTCTACTCGGAGCGGATGGTGGTCGTCGGAACCGACGGCGAGCAGTGGATCGCCGAGGACGCCGACTGGGAGTTCGTGGACGTCGAGGAGGCGGCGGAGCGCGCTGGCTGGTCGCTGTCGGAGTGAGGGCGGCTGTCGCTCCCGTGCCCGGTCCGGGGGAATGATTTTTCACCCGTGCGAACAATTCACACGATATGGTGTCGCGAAACGCGGTAGCCAACACGGGGTGGCTCCCGGTCGTCGCATTGCTGGTGCTGCTGTGGGCCATCGTCACGGCGATCAACGTGGTCGGCCAGATGCAGGCGTACGCCGGTGGCGACTACGTCGGTCAGCCGTTCGTCAGCGGCGCCGTCGGGTTGCTCGTGTTACTCGGGTTCGGCGTCGCCGTCGCGTACGCGTACAGCGAGATGGGACGCAGCGAACCGGCGCCGGAGTCGTTCCCACCGGAATGATGTACGAGTGCGCGGAGTGCCAGCACATGGCGCGCCTGCCGGGGTGCGAGACGAACCGGACCACGCGGGAGTGCCCGGTCTGCGGCGACGTGACCGCGTGGCGCGTGGCGTTCGAGAGCGAGGGAGTGAGCTACTGATGGAGTTCGACGCCAGCCAGCGGCTGCTCGCCGCGGCCGACGAGTGGGCCGACAAACGCATGACGGACCGCGAGGACGCTCTGGAGACGAAAGTCGAGCAGGCGCTGCTCGAGGTCGAACACCTCGTCTCCGGCCGGGAGTCCGTCGACTTCGACGTGGACGGCGAGACGGTGCACTACGAGCCCAGCGACGAACTCGCCGCGTTCCTCGAGCAGCAGGCTGCGGCGAACGGCATCGAGCCGGAGGCAGTGCTCGCGATGCACGCAGACCTGTTCGCCACGGTGTTCCTCGACAACTACGACGACGAACGCCCGCCGAACGCGCCACCGACCGAGTGACGCAGGCTGAACTGGCCCAGGGTACCGTACACACCACCGCCTGCCGCCGTGCCGACCACAACGTTTTCCACACACCGCGACCTACGGGAACACATGACACACAAGGATTCCGGCTGGGAGCCGGACGGACGGGCGATGCAGTACGACGGGGACACGGTCGAGGACCACGCTGTCGGCGCCGGCCAGGTCAACGTCGGCGGACAGGACGTCGATCCGGCAGACCCGAACCCCGACGGCGAAGACGACTAACCGCGCCTTCTCTCACGCCACGAGGTCGCGCTCCAGTTCGACGAACCCGGCGAGGACGTTCACGGCCGCGAGGTAGAACGCCTCGTCCGTCTCCGCTTCGACGGCGTCGACGAAGGCGTCGACCCACTCCGTGAGGTGCTCGTCGAGGAACACGCGCTCGAACCCGACGGCCTCCGCCTGGCCGGCGCGCTGACGAGCGATGAGGTTCCGAACGAAGAGGAGTTCGACGCCGACGAAGTCCCCCTCCTCGCTGAGTTCGTCGTGGTCCCCCCAGCCGGCGGCGCCGTAACTCGCTTCGACTTCCGCCAGCCCCGTCGACAGGAAGTCCGTGTCGTCCCGGAAGTACGTCTCGTGGGGCTGGACGGGCGGCCGCGGCCCGACGAACAGCTTCGTGTAGGTGACGTTCAGGTCGTCGGCGACAGCCTCGGCGTCGTCGCCCTCGTGCTCGGCGACGAACTCGTGGAGGAACTCGAACCCGCGGTCGAGGTCGTCGTTGACCGACTCATCGGGCGTGTCGAGGCCGCCGCCGAGGAGGCGCTCGACGAACTCGGAGTCGGGGACGTCGTACAGTGCGTCGACGAGGTAGTCGACGAGTTCGAGTCGCGCGTCGTAGAGTGCCTGCTGGTCGAGGCTCATGGTTACCTGTCGTAGACGAGTTTCGCGCGGCAGTCCCCGCAGTACTCGAAGATGTCGCCGGTCGTGTCGGAGGCGATGCCCGCGACGACGTCGCCGACCTCGTCGCTGATCTTCTCCGCTGACGCCTCGCTCGTGAACGGTTTGCCGCAGCGACGGCACTCCCGCATCTCGCCCTCCGCGACCGTTGTCCAGGCGTCACCGTCGTTGTGCTCGGGGAGCAGTTCGACCTCGAGGCCGCCGTCCACGCGGATGGCGTCCTCCATGCAGCCCGCCTCGCAGAGCCCGCAGTTCACGCAGCGCTCGTGGTTGAACTCCAGGCCGGCGTCCTCGCGGCGGAGCGCGTCCGTCGGGCAGAGGTTCGAGCACGTCGGCGTGAACGTGCAGTCGTCGTTCACGTCGACGCGGCCGAACGAGTCCAGACCGGTGATCACGTCGTCGGCGTCGACGTGCGGGAGGATGGCGCGCACGCTCTCCAGTGCCCACTCGTGCGTGTTGAACTCGGGGTTCGGCGTCGACGTGTCGGCCACGCCAGTCGCCTCGTGGCCCGATGGCACGGGGGACTCGTCGAGGCCGGTTTGGACGAACCGGCTGACGTTCTCCGCGAACGCTCCTGGGTCGTCCGGGTCGGGCGCGAAGAAGGCGACGCGCTCCCCGAGGCCCAGATCCGTCGTCGCTCGGTTCAGCCGGGTCACGAGTTCCGCCTTCGGCTCCGGGCCGGAGTGCCGGCAGTCCCCGCCACAGCCCACGATGGCGACGCCGTCCGCGCCTGCCGCCAGCGCGTGCAGGACGTGGGCTTCGCCCACGGCATCCGCGCACGGGACGTCGACGGAGAGCAACGGCGGGTACTCGATGTCCTCGCCCTCCCGGACGCGGCGGCCGTACGCGTCGAGTGTCCTGGACGCGCGCTCGTTGCAGACGAACGCGACGACGTCGCTGTCGAGGCCGTCGGCGGAGAAGACCAGTCCCGAGCGGTCCTCGGGCGTGAGCAGGGTCTCCACCTCGCGGGCGATGCGCTCGTTGGAGGGCTCCCGGGCGCGAACGGCGCCGGTCGGACACGCGCTCGTGCACGCGCCGCAGGACTGGCACGCGACCGGGTCGAACTCGACGCTGTCGACGGTCGGCCGGGCGACCGCGCCGTGCGGGCACGCGTCCGAGCACTCGGTGCAGCCCTGCTGGCTGGACCCGCCTGCGGCACAGACGCTCAGCTCGACGTCGAGGAACTGCGGCTTCTGGATGCCGCCGAGCAGGTCCTCGACGGCCGCGACGGTGGCGACGTCCACCGGACCCGTGTAGAAGCCCATGCGGCCGCCGCGGGTCTCCCGGTTGCCGTCCGGGTAGACGACCTGGTCGGCCTCCAGGGTGCGTTCCTCGGGGTGGATGGCGTCCGTCGGACAGCAGTCGACCCAGTCCCCGCCGGGCGCGCCCGGGAGCACGTCCACGGGCGAGCGCGTGACGTACTCGTCGGGGCCGCGCTCGACGCACTCCATGCAGTCGATGCAGTCCTCGGTGACGCCCGCCTGGACGTGCACCTCGAACTCGCCGTAGACGCCCTCGACGTCCGTGAGGCGGCCGCGCTCGACGGTCACGTCGCGGAGGTCGTAGTCGGTGTCGGCGAAGTCCGCGCCGTCCGCGAGCAACGTCACGTCGGCGGTATCTGCCAGCGCCGCTGCGGTCTCCGGGTCACCGACCACGAGGACGTCGTCACCCGCCTCCCGGGAGACGGACCGGGGGCGCGCTTCCTCGCGGAGGCCCGCGTAGGCTGTGGTCAGTTTCCGCGCGACGAGGTCGGTGGCGTCGGCTTCTTCGTGGATCCAACCGGCTCTCTCCCGGTGGTTGACGAACGTGACCGCGTCCGGGTGGAGGCCCGCGTCCTCGAGTAGTTGTTCGTACTTCGACTTGCAGGTCGCGCTCTCGGCGGTGACGAGGAGGTGGTCGAGGTCGTACTCCGCGACGACGTGGCGGACTTTCGGGAGCCCGTCCTCGCACATCAGCGAGGCACTCGCAACCACGTCCACGTCGCGGACGCCCTCGCGGACGCCCTCGAGGTCGAGGTCGACCGACCCTCCACAGCCACAGACGAACGCCCCGACGTTCATTCACTCGCCGTTAGGTCTGCCTCGCAAAAGAGCTTGCGGCTTAGTACCATGCTATAAATTCGCACAGCAGCCCCCTCCGGTAATTTGGCGCCCCTAGAAGCCCAGAATTTGCAACAACACTGAAGTGATTGCACTCCTCAGTTGTATGGTATACGGTGACAGGTGGCAGGCAATGAGCACAGAACCGGTATCACTGGACCTGGACCGGCGCTCATTCATGAAGGCGAGTGCGCTCGCAGGAGGACTCGCCCTGGGTGGCGGGATAACAGGTCAGTCGCTCGCACAGGACGGGGAGACAGACGGCACGGGCATCTCGGGAGACGACTCGCGGCTCACCAAGACGGTCTGTAACTTCTGTGCCGTCGGCTGTGGGTTCCGCGGCGAACGCGAAGGCAACGCGTTCGTCGGCCAGGAGCCATGGCACGAGAACCCGATAAACAACGGGTCGGTGTGTTCGAAGGGTGCGGCCATCTACGGCAGCGAGCACTCAGACCGACGACTGAAGCACCCGATGCGGAAAGAGGGCGGGGAGTGGAAGAAGATCACTTGGACCGAAGCCTACGACCACATTACCGAGGAGATCGAGCGCATCTGGGACGAGTACAGTCGCGAGAGCGTGATGCTGCTGGGGAGCGCGCACCACTGCAACGAGGAGGCGTACGCGAGCCGGAAGCTCGCGTCGTTCATGGGCACGAACAACATCGACCACCAGGCGCGGATCTGTCACTCCACGACCGTCGCCGGCCTCGCGAACACGTGGGGGTACGGCGCGATGACGAACACGATCAACGACTATCGGAACTTCGACCTCAACGTCATCATCGGGCAGAACCCCGCGGAAGCCCACCCGATCGCGATGCAACACATCCTCGAAGGGCAGGCCCGCGGCGGCGAGATCATCTCCATCGACCCGCGGTACACGAAGACGTCCGCGCACGCGGATCACTTCTACCGGCTGCGACCCGGGACGGACGTCGCGCTGATGATGGGCGTCATCCGGTACATGCGCGAGCAGGGCGAACTCGACGACGACATGCTCGAGCAGCGCGTGCAGGGCTGGCCGGACGTCGACGACGACCTCGACCAGTACGACCTCGAAACCGTCGCGGAAATCACGTGGATCGACGAGGACCAGATCCGGGAGATCGGCGACCTCATCATCGAGAACAAGCCGAACGTCCAGATCGAGTGGGCGATGGGCGGCACCCAGCACAACAACGGCACGCAGAACATCCGTTCGTACGCGCTCACGAGTCTCGCGTCCGGCAGCGCGGCGCGCTCCGGGGGCGGACTCCAGGTGATGCGCGGGCACGCCAACGTGCAGGGCGCCACCGACCTCGCGGTCGCCAGCCACATCCTGCCGGGGTACTACGGGGTGTCCAGTCCGGGGTCCTGGCGGTACTGGGCCGACGTCTGGGACACGAGCCCATTCACCTCGGGGTCAACGTCGTTCCAGGACATGTACGACCGGTTCGACCTGATGCCGGAAGACCTCTATACCCGACAGTCAGGCGGAGAGACCGTCGACGAGACCTTCCCGAACGACCGGTCGATGATGTTCCAGAACGGGTTGACGGTCGCGCGGTGGTTCGAGGCCGCACTCGAGGAAGACGACCGGCTCCTGGAGACACCGATCTATCAGCCGGACCCCGTGAAGGCGGCGTTCTTCTGGGGGCATTCGTCGAACTCCATCTCGGAGATGCCCCGGATGCGCCAGGCGATGGAGGAACTGGACCTCCTCGTCGTCGTCGACCTGTTCCCGTCGCTTGCGGCCGCGCTGCCGGACCGCGAGGACGGCGTCGTCCTGCTGCCGGCGGCCAGCCAGTACGAGCACTGGCGGTCGCTGACGAACTCCCACCGGGCCGTGCAGTGGAGCGAGCCGGTTCGCCCGCCGAGCCACGAAGCGAAGCCGGACCTCCAGATCATGCAGGAGCTCGCCGACAGACTCGGCTTCGGCGAGCACTTCGACTGGGGGTCGGGTCCCGAGATCCACAACGGGAAGTCCAGCTACGAGGAGGTCCTCCGGGAGATCAACCTCGGAGTCCGCATCATCGGCTACCAGATGAGCCCGGAGCGCCTCCAGCAACACCGCGAATACGACTACGCGTTCTCGACGGAGGACACGAAGTGCCACGACTCCAGTCTCCCCGTCAGCGGGGACTACTGGAGCCTGCCGTGGCCGTGCTGGGGTGACGGCCACCCCGGGACGCCGATTCTGTGGCGCGACGACGTCGACCCGCGCGAGGGCGGGCAGGACTTCCGGTCGCGGTGGGGGACGCAGGCCCCCACGCCCAGCGAGTGGGCGGACATGGACACGGACAAAGACTACCCGCTGCAGGCGACCTACGACGAGGGCGGCGAGGAGGCGTTGAACATGCTCCGGACGCAGTACACTCCGGACTGGTACGACGGCCCCATCGAGGGCGTCCCGCAGTATCCGGGCTTCGCGACGGCGCTCCCGGAGGACCCGTCGAACCCGTCGGCGCTGTCGATACCGTTCGAGTACGCGCTCCGCGAGGACCGCTCGCCGGCCGACGCCGCCCAGGCGCTCAATCAGCGCGACGAGTTCGACTTCGACATGAGCTTCTGGGGGGAGTACGACACCCGCCAGCCCGACCCGCCGACGGGACGCGGTCGGGCGCGGGCGGTCGCGTGGAACTTCCTGGACACTGTGCCGGTCCACCGTGAACCCATCGAGAGCCCGAACCCGGGGATGGTCGAGGACTGGCCGGCGAACGGCCAGCAGTTGAACTTCTACCGACTCGACCAGAACAACCGCGACATCCAGGAGGCGGCGATGGACCGCGTCCAGCAGGCCGAGGGCATCAACACCATCCTGACGACAGGCCGGCAAGTCGAACACCAGGGCGGCGGCTCGGAGACGCGCTCGAACATCTTCCTCGCCGACCTCCAGCCCCACATGTACGCCGAGATTCACCCGGACCTCGCCGAGGAACTCGGCGTCGACGGCGGCGACCTCGTGACCGTAGAGACGACGAGTCGCGGGTCAGTACTGGTGAAATCGAAGGTCACCTACCGGCCGAACGACCAGGAGACGTTCCTCCCGTTCCACTGGGGCGGCGTCTTCCAGGGCGAGAACCTCTACGACGAGTACCCGGACGGCCTCGAACCGTTCGCCACCGGGGATAGCGCGAACTCCATCACGACCCCGGGCTACGACGTCGAGACCCAGATGCAGGAAACGAAGGCGGCGATGGTGCGCGTCCGGAAGGCGACCCAGGACGTCGTCGACGACCTCAACATGGACGTCGACCTGTCGTCGTTCTCGTTCCCGCAGGACGACGCGGGCATCGGCCACCAGAAGGACTTCGACGTCCGGGACGACAAACCGGTCCAGTGAACAATGTCATCGAACCAACAATCACAGCGAGAGGTCTTGAGCGAGGGGGTGTTCAGCACGGGTGAGGATGCGCGAATCTTCCCCGACGTCGAGGCCTGCATCGACTGCGGCGGCTGTGTCGTCGCGTGCAAGCGCACGTGGGACATCGGCCCTGAGGAACAGCGAATCAGCATCTCGACGATGTTCGAGGGCCAGCAAGCCGACGAGGGCTACAACGCCAACAGCTCGCAGGCCCTCGACGACGGCGCGTTCCCCGGGGAGACGGCGATCCCGATGCAGTGCTATCACTGCGAGAACGCGCCCTGCGTCTCCGTCTGCCCGACCGACTCGCTCCAGAAGAGCGACGACGGCTTCGTGCAGGTCAACGACGACCTCTGCGTCGGCTGCCAGTACTGCCTGTCCGCGTGCCCGTTCGGCGCGCCGCAGTTCCCCGACGAGAACACGGACGGTAACGCGGTGGTCGGCACGGGCGGCATCATGGACAAGTGCACGATGTGCGAGGAACGCCAGGACGTCGGGAAGGGGCCGGCGTGCGCCGAGGAGTGCGCGACCGACGCCATCCTCGTCGGCCAGCCGGGTCAGATCGCGGACGAACTCGACAAGCGCGACCGCGACCCGTTCTTCAACGACGAAGCGATGGAGATCATCTTCGGCGAGGAGGCGGAGGTGTTCGAGTAATGAGCAGCAGCGACGACGCGGACGGCCTCTCGGAGGGCCTCGCGGTGCTGATCAGCGGCATCGTCGGCATCGTCGTCGCACTCGCGGCCGTCTGGTACGTCACCGGCCTGGGTGACGCGAGCACCGAAGAGCTGTACCGAATCGACCTGACGACAGGCGGCGGCGAACTCACGGGCGTCGGCGCGGACTGGACGGCGGGCAACACCGACCCGCTGCTCGACCTCCTCGTCGCGCTCACGCACGCGGCCGATGTCCTGATGGGCGCGTTCATCCTCCTGATGCTGTTCGTCCACTGGGGGGCGTTCCGCCGACTCGCGTCGCGGATGCAGGAACCCAAGCGGTCCCCCAGCGAAGAGGGCGTCGCTGCCGACGGCGGGCAGCGGACCGACGGTCCGAAATCCACGCCGAGCGAGGGCAGCGGAGGTGACCGCGAATGACGAGCCTGGACCACGGGAAGTTCACTCGCGTCACGACGTACTTCCACACGCTGCTCGCACTCGACGTCTTCCTGTTGTTCTTCACGGGCTACTCCGTGATGTTCAACGACGAACTCTGGTGGATGGTCGAGTTCATGGGCGGCAACGCGAGCGTGCTCGCGATCCACCGGCTCGCCGGCTTCGCGCTCATCGCGCTGACGGTCTTCTGGGTGACGCTGCTGCTCATCGGGCCGGGCCGTCGGAAGAACTTCCGCGCAGCCATGCCCTCCCGGGGGGACACCGAGGCGTTCATCCAGGACGTGAAGTTCGTGCTCGGTCGCGCCGACGAACGCCACCCGAACGCCCGCCAGTTCGCGGGCTACGAGTCGGACGAGGTGCCGCTGTTGTCCTACATCGGGAAGGGCGTTCTCTGGATTTTCACCGTGGAACTCGTCCTCCTGATGGTCTCCGGCCTGCTCATCTGGAACAAGGTCGGGCTCTCGGAGTTCTACCAGTCGAAGGCGGTCGTGATGGGGTTCGTGACGTTCCACGGCCTCCTCGGCGTCATCATGCTGATGGGCGTGATGTTCCACATCTTCGAACACGGCTTCCACCCAGCGTTCTACCCGGTGGAGATGAAGGCGTTCATCGCGAAAGACGCCATGCCCGAACACGAGGACCAGGACGATGACGAGGACCACGAGGGCACGGGAATCGAGCGGTTGTCGCTCCGGCCGTCGTGGGGGCTGGCGTCGAACATCATGGGCGGCGCCGTCGCCATCGGCATCGTGAGCGTCCTGCTCGCGAGCATCTTCGACGAGGGCTACCCAGTGCCGCGGGAACTCGCCGTCGGTGGCGGTCCGGCGAACCTCCTGCTCACCGTCGGCGTCAACATCGGCGTGTTCGTGCTCCTCGTCGGCCTCGTGCTCTCGACGTACGGGAACGTCCTTCGCTCCCGGTACGAGTCTCAGCGCGAGCGGGAGGAGGTCGCTGCGGCGGACGGCGGCGAACCAGTCGACGACGACTGACGCCGCCGCTGTTCTCCTCGGACGCGCTCACAGCAGCGGGAACGCGCGGTTCTCCCGGGGCGGCACGTAGAAGTTCGCGCGCGCCGTCGTGCGCAGAATCGACAGCAGTCCGTTGTTCCGGCGGTCCGTGACGTCGCTGTGCTCGTCGCGGAGGTACCACCCGTTCATCGAGCGCCGGGTGTGCCGGAAGTCCGCCAGCGACTCCTGGAGGCTGAGGAAGTGGACGCTCGGCTCGCGGCCGTCCGCGGAGTTGAAGTCCCGCCGGAGAATGCGCGGCTCCCCGTCGCTGCGCGCGCGAGCGACCTTCTCGTGGTGGCCGGCGACCCCGTGCTCCGCCACGGACGAGGGGACGTCCCCCTCGAAGGGAACCGAGGTCGTGAGCTCCTCGACGTCCGCGGACGAGAACTCGGGGGAGAACATCCGGGCGACGCGCTCGTCCTCGGCCATCGAGTACCAGCGGTCCAGCGAGAGCGCGATGTGGGACAGATGCATCGTGGTGCCACCCGCGAAGTCGCCGCTGTCGATGGTGACGTGGTCCTCGCTGGCCTGCGTGTCGCTGCGGAACGAGCGAAAGCCCGTGAACATCGGCGCGTCCTCGGGAATCGGGACGTCGTCCGCGCCGGCCGCGTCTCCGAAGTCCGCGGGCAAGCCCTCGCCGATGAAGCCGGTGCGTGTTCCCGTGCGCTCGAAGACGGCGCCCAGGCGGGAGCCGGTGTCGCGGCGGAACTGCTCGCGTTCGACGTCCTGGAGGCGGTCGGCGTCGTCGGCCGCCAGCACGAGCGCGGCGTCGAAGCGCTGGAGGTCGGGGTCGTCCACGCGGGAGAGCACCCGCGGATGCGTGAGCGGGGACCGCTCGAGTGCGTCGATCAGGGCGAAGTAGCCCGACCCCCACGCGAGCATGTGGAGGACGCCGTCCGGTCCCCAGTCGTGGTCGGCTTCGATGCCCCGGAGCGCGCGCTCGACAGTCCGGGCGTCCTCGACCGAGGGCGGCCCGCGGAGCGACAGCAGCGCTACGCGATAGTGTTTTGCGGGCACGTCGTTGCCGTGCTCGTCCTCGCGGAGCGTGCCGTTCCAGGCGTGCTGGCGGGCGGGCACGTCGTGGGGGTTCTCGTCGAGTTCGAGGTCGGGTTCCTCGGCTGCTTGGCGGCTGAGCACGCTGCCGCAGCCGGAGAGCCCGACGGTGCCGCTGGCGGCGGCGAGCGAGGCGAGTGCATGGCGCCGCGTTACCATACCACACGTCACGGGACGAACGACCGAAAGCCTTGCTGCGGGCCGGCGTGTCGGGTTCGTGGGAATCAGACCTTAGTGGATGCGGGTCGTCTGTGGTAACGATGCACATCCTGCACTTCGGCCTCGACCTCCCGTTGTCGCACGGTCAGGCAATGCAGGTGTTGTGGACCGGGCTGGTGACGCTGGTCGGCGTCGGCTACCTGCTCTACCGCGACTACCGCGCGTACAGCGAGCGAGGGGGTGAGCGTTCGTGAGCGTCGAATATCCGCGCACCCTCGTTGCGCTCCGCGCGACCGTGTGGACGCTCGCCGCTCTGCTCGCGCTCTCACTGCTGGCCGTCGGGACAGTGGCGGTACTCGCGGAACTGAAGGGGACCTGGCACTGGATGATTCACCTCGAGTCCACCATCAGGTACGTCGGGCTGTTCGTTCAGTACCTGTTGGTGGTGCTCGTCCCCGCGTCGATCGCGTTCGCGGTCGCTCGGTGGCGGTGGTCGCCGTGACGGACGTCGGTCGACTCGCCGGCATCGCCGCCGTCGTCTCCGGGGCTAGCTTGCTGGTGCTCGTGGCAGCGGTCGGCGCTGTGGCGACCTTCGCGGAACTCCAGGGAACGTGGTCGTGGTACCGACAGATGGAACTCGTGATCGCGGCTGCAGCGGAGCCCGTGGCGGCGTTAGCGGCGCTGGCGGCCGTCTCGGCGTTCGTAGCGGCGGTCGGCGCGGAGTGAGGGGCGGGCCACCACTTGCCTTTAAGTTGTGTCGAGTGTTAGATATTACCATGGCAGGGGTGCTCGACTTACTCTACGTCGCGCTCGTGTTCGTGGTCGCAGTCGGTGGCGTGTTCGGCGTGTTCCTGGCGACGCGTGACGCGACATCCGACCGGGAGGGGCGGCTCGGACTCGCGGTCGCCGTCGTCGTGGCGCTGTTCATCGTGGGCGCCGCGTGGCCACTGGTCACGTAACAGGACGCGCTCGCCGGCGGCGACCGCCGGTCACGCCGTCAACAGCTCCGCGGACTCCTCGGAGAGTTCCACGGTCACGTCCTGGCGGGTCTGCTCGCTGATCTGGTCGATGTTCCGCGTGAGCACGTCCAGGACGTCCTCGGGCTCCGGATAGACCAGCATGTTCCCGTCGTCGTCCTCCATGACGAGCTGCGTGTCCGCGAGGTTCACCTGGTCGTGTTCGAGGTGCGCGACGATGGCGGGGAGTTCCTCCGCGCCGCCCGGGTCGCCCTCCTCGACCATCGTCACGTACAGCGCGTCCAGCCCGATGAGGTCCTTGTACTCGCGGACGCGGCGCGCGCACTCGACCATGTCCGTCGTGACTGCGGTCTTCTCGGGGTTGCCGTGCTCGCCCTCGTAACAGTGCTTGCACACCCGGAGTTCCATCCGCATGCCAGGTAACAGGGCGACTGGCTGCTTGAAGCTTCGCCCCGTAACCGAAATAGGTCGACAGACCCCGTCGACGCGTTCGAGACGGCCCGGCTGTCCACTGCTGCTGTCACTCGCACTCAGCGCGTCGTGGTCACTCGCGTTCAGCGCGCAGTTCTTCGACGAGCCCGCGGGCGGCCGCCCGGACGGCTTCGTCGCTGGACTGGGATGGTTCCCACCCGAGCGCGGACAGTTTCTCGATAGAGAGCCGCATCTTCGGGACGTCGCCAGTCCAACCACGGTCGCCGCCCGTGTACTCGTACTCGGGGTCGACGCCGAGTTCGTCGGCGACGATGTCCGCGATGCGGTTGACCGAGGTGGTGGTGCGCGTGCCGAGGTTGTAGACGTTCATGTCGTCGTCTGCGTGCTCGACGACGTGGGTCATCGCGTCGACGCACTCCTCGACGTGCATGTAGGACTTCTCCTGGCGGCCGTTCCCGAGAATCGTCAGCGTCTCCGAGTCGTCGAGCAGCTTCTCGATGAAGTCCGGGACGACGTTGCCGCGCTGGCGCGGCCCGACGATGTTCGCGAACCGGTACACCCACGACTGGATGCCGTAGGAGTGGGCGTACGTCGAAATCAGGCCCTCGTCGGCGAGTTTGCTCGACCCGTAGATGGAGATCGGTTCCAGCGGCGCGTAGTCCTCCGGCGTCGGCATCGGCGCCTCGCCGTACACCGTCGACGACGACGTGAACGCGAGGTTGTCGACGCCCACCTCCCGCATGCGCTCGAGTACGTTGTACGTCATCTCGGTGTTCTCCTCGAACAGCACGCGCGGTTCCCCGTAGTTCGTGTCCGTGTACGCCGCGAAGTGGAAGACGACGTCCACGTCATCGGTGATCACGTCGGCGACGTCGTCCTCGTCACACACGTCCGCTTGTACGAATTCCACGCCGTCGGGCACGCGGTCGCGGGTGCCCTTCGAGAGGTTGTCGACGGCGAGGACGTCGTTGTCGGCGGCGAGTTCGGCGGCGAGGTGGGAGCCGACGAGGCCGGCCGCGCCGGTCACGACGACGCGCTTCCCAGACAGGTCCATGACAGAGCAAATCCGGCGGTTCGGGAAGTGTTTTCCGATGCGTGACAGGCGGGCGTCACCGCGCGCTCGGGTCAGCCGTCGACGCGGTCTGCGCTCCACTCCCAGAGGCGGGCCGCGAGTTCGTCGTCCGTGGCCTGCTCGGCGGGCGCGACCTGCTGGCAGTCCGTGAAGTACGCGCCGTCGGCGTCGACGTCCGACGCAGCGAGGTACGTGGGTGTGGCCGCGGCTGTCGCTGTGGAATCGACGACACCGAACGTCAGACGGCGCGGGATCACCGACAGCAGGGTCATCAACGCCCGCACTGGGACGGAGGCGGTCCGCCAGAGCCCGCTCCCGGGCACGAACCCGGGGTGACAGGCGTTCGCCGTCGGGCCGTCGACGCGCCGCGCGAGCTCACGCGTGAACAGCACGTTCGCGAGTTTCGACCGCCCGTACGCGTCGAACCCGTCGTAGTCCTCGAGTGACTCGACGTCGTCGAGGTCGAGGCTCGAGCGCCGGTGGACCTCCGATGAGACGGTGACGATGCGGCCGTCCTCAGCTATCGTGTCGAGCAGTTCGGTCGTGAGCAGGAACGGCGCGAGGTGGTTGGCGTGGAACGTCCGCTCGACGCCGAGGTCAGTCAGGCCGCCGTCGTCGAAGTGCGCGCCCGCGTTGTTGACGAGGACGTCGAGTTCGTCGACGCGGCCGTCGATTCTGACCGCGAGGTTCCGGACCTGCTGGACGTCCAGGAAGTCCCCGCGGAGGAACCGGGACTCGGCCCCGAGTTCCCGGAGCCGACTGGCGACCTGTTCCCCGCGCTCCCTGTCACGGCCGTGCACGTAGACGTCCGCGCCCAGGCGACCCAGCGCCAGCGCGATCTCGCGACCGATTCCACTGGTCGCGCCCGTGACCAGCGCCGTCGTCCCCGAGCAGTCCTCGTCCTGCACGCTCGCGGCTACTTCCGGGCGAACCATGCGCGCTGCAAGGGCGACCAGCAGTATAAATCACCGCAGTACGGGGTCTGGTGGCCCGACTCGACGCGTTTGCCGCCAGCGTGGCCTCGTAGGAGCCCTCTCGTGCGTTGTGCGCCGCGGAGACGGCTCAACTGACTGCGGGACCCGAGTGAGGTCGACGGCTATCGAGCCGGGAACGGGCGCGTCGGTTCCGGCGAGGACCGTCAACGCGGGGAGACTTTTCTACCTGTGGCAGTTACGGGGGCGTATGGAATCTCCCTTCGACGTGCTCGGTGTCGACGAGGACGCCGACGACGGGGAGATACAGCGAGCGTACCGAGAGCGGATGAAGGACGCCCACCCGGACCAGGGCGGGTCGGCCGCGGAGTTCCAGCTCGTCCGCGCGGCCTACGAGAAGATTCTCGCGGGCGACGCAGACGCCCACAGTGATGACGCCGCTCCGGCGGACGTCGAGCCGGACGTGGAGACGCCGTCGTACGACGTCGACTCCGGCGAGGAGTTCACCCCGTGGTCTGAGTCCCACGTGGAGTACGTGAACTACGCCGCCGTGGACGACCACGGGTGGCGCCTGGACGACGACGACCTCTTCGCGAAGGCCGAACGCGCCGACCTCGACCCAGTGAACTACGGCGAATTCGTCGTCGGGGCCGGCGAGTCCCTGTTGGAGGCGGCCGAAGACCGCGGCTTCGCGTGGCCGTACGCCTGCCGCGGCGGCGCGTGCGCGAACTGCGCCGTCCTCGTCGTGGAGGGCGCGCTCTCACAGCCGACCGACCACATCCTTCCCCCGGAGATGGTGGACCGGGACCTCCGCCTGTCCTGTAACGCCGTGCCCACCACCGAGAACCTGCGCGTCGTCTACAACGTCAAGCACCTCCCGGACCTCGAGGAGTTGCGCCTCCCGCCGTACCCCTTCGAACTCGCGCACGCCGACGACTGAGCGCCGTGGTGGTGCGTGCCAGCGGCGTGGTGGTGCGTGCCAGCGGCGTGGTGGTGCGTGCCAGCGGCGTGGTGGTGCGTGCCAGCGGCGTGGTGGTGC